>Ga0155805_135_pt1 | contig 36743 bp, 35 predicted proteins | sample RifCSPlowO2_01_FD_107459 | JGI IMG/M metagenome (GOLD analysis project Ga0155805, IMG submission 107459) | Candidatus Sungbacteria bacterium RIFCSPLOWO2_01_FULL_60_25
CAAGCGCGGCGCTCGAAACATTCGCGCGCTTCCGTTGTTCCTCGCGGCCAACGACTTCGTAGACATCAATCAGGAGCGCGAGATCGGCTTCATGAAATGCGCCAACGAATTCCTTGAAGAGACGCCTGAGCCGCTCGTAGTGGTGCGGCTGGAACACCGCGACGATGCGACGCTTCGGGAAGCGCTCGCGCGCTGCCTGGAGCGTGGCCTTGATTTCGGTCGGATGGTGGGCATAGTCGGCGATGACGTCTGCGCCCCGGAATTTCCCTTGATAATCGAATCGGCGCCATGCGCCGCGGTAAGAACCTATCGCCTTAAGGGATATGGGGTATGGGATATGGAGTAAGGAAGCGACGTTTAGCGCGGCTATTGCGTTGGAAACATTGTGCTTTCCGGGAATCTTGATAACGCGGCGAATGGATTTAGCCGCGGGATTGCGGTGCGAATACCAGAGAATACGGCAGTCGTTACGCCGCGCGGCGAATCTCCTTCCGACCGCGCGGAGGCGCGCGTCGTCGCGGTTCAAAATCGCCGTGCCTCTCGGCTTCATGCGGAGCAAAAATTTCAGGAACGCGGCCTCAATGCGAAAGATGTTTTTATAGAAATCGAGGTGCTCGCGGTCTATGTTGGTAATAACGGCGATATCCGGGGAATAATTCAGAAACGACGCGCGGTACTCGTCGGCTTCATGGACGAAATACGTTGAGCGGCCGCGGCGGAAGTTGGAATCGCGGAATTCGTTGAGTTTCGCGCCGATGATCACCGTGGGGTCAAACCCCCCGCGGATGAGGACGAGGGCCACGAGCGCGGTGGTGGTGCTTTTCCCGTGGGCGCCGGCAATGGCGATGCTCCGATACTCCCGCGTTATGGCGCCGAGCGCTTCGGCATAGGGACAGAGGGCAAGCCCGCGCTTCTTCGCCTCGCGCACTTCGGGATTGCTGTCCCGAACTGCGCTCGTTCGGATGACCTCCGTTGTCCGCGGCGGAATGTTCGCGCGGCGGTGCGGCCCCACGGCAATCCGAATCCCCTCCCGCCGGAGGGCGTCCGTGATCTCCGAGCGCTCGATATCGGAGCCGCTGACGCGAATCCCCCGGCTCTGGAAGAGCCGCGCGAGCGCGGACATGCCGATACCGCCGATGCCGATGAAATGGACCCCCGCGCCACTGGCCATCCGCCGTGGCGCCAGCGGATAGGCGTTCGGTCGTATAACCTTTCTTTCGGGGACTTCTTCCCGTGATTTTCTGGCGTGGAAATGGACGAATCGCATGCGCCCATGGTAGCAGCGGCCGCTTTTCGCGGCAACGCGATTTGCCAACGGAGTCGAAAAAATAGTAACCCGACAGTCGCATTGTTATCAAGGTGGTAAGCGATCGCATATAAAATTGATAACATTGAAATTCTGCGAAAATGGACAAGGAACTCTGTACCAGATATGCGATATGGTATCCTGGACGAAGAGAAGGAAAACGCAGGCCCCGACTGGGAGGCCTGCGCGCAATGCGGGAGGAACTCATTGGCAGGCGTTCATGCGGAACCCGCCCGTATACCGATGCCGGTAAAGCAGGCAGTACAGACGCGGCTCGATCCGCGCCCAAAGACCGCTCCCGAGCGCCGCCCGGAGGAACAATCCGTACGCCCGATAGAGGAGACGCGTCCGCCATCCGCCGGTGCCCGGGACCCACCGATAGTCGAGTCCGAGCGCATACTTCGACGCTTCTCGCTCCCAGAACGGCATCCCCGCAAAAAGCTGCCATTCGGAGGCAACTACGATCATCTGGTCGAGTCCGGGGAAACGTGCCTGCAAACGCAGAACCAATCTCGTGACCAGGCGCGGTTCGGTGAAGGTGCCGGTTCCGCCTTCGGCGAAGAGAATCGGCCCTGCGAATCCGTTATGCTCGAGATACGAGCGCATCAGGGCGGCGAGCGTCGGACCGCCCGGCTGATACGGGACATCGCCGGTGAGGATGATGATCGGTTTGAAAATCCGCCGTTGCCGCTCGACCTCGACCAATGCGGCGTCCAGGCGAACGAACGTCGTTGTGCAGAGTTCATTCGGACCACGGAAGTGACACGGCTGCACGACGAACGCACAGTATCGGTTCTCCTGATATCCCATGTGCGGCCTCCTTCCCGAGAGGAACAGTACCACGGCTCAACCGGAAACCGCAACATGCGACTCACCCCCGACAAACACCTCCACTCGCGGGAGCACCTGCTCGCGGATGATCTCTCTCGGATGCTCCTCGAACCGAAGCGCTTCGCCGCTTACCTCGGGATTGCGAAGATGTACTATGAATCCGACCTCCGGACGCTCGCCCGGCGCGTGGTTGAGAAGGAGGGGCTTGACCCGAAGAACCGGGGGCGCTACTTTTTCGGAGCGCTCCGCCGCCTCGAACGGAAGCCGAACGGGAGACCGAAGGCGCCCGCGCGGCCAAAGCGGACTCCTCAAAGAACCGCGAATGCCAAAACGACCCGTTATCCACGAACCGCATCGGGTGCTCCGCGCCGTCGCCGCGGAGGTGCCGCGCACGGAGATACAGTCGCCTGAAATCCGGGAACTCATCCGGGATATGAAGGCGACACTCGCCGCCGCTCCAGACGGCGTTGGGTTAGCTGCTCCCCAAATCGGGGTGTCGCGGCGCATCTTCCTTGTTTCCGAGGAGGCGAACGCCATCGCGAGCGGCGCCGCTCGCGGAACGGATCCAGAAATCCCGAAACACGAATGGGAGCAACGCGTATTCATCAACCCCGTCTTCACCAAGCGTTCGCGGACAAAACGCGGAATGCCCGAGGGCTGTCTCTCGGTTCCGGGCAAGTACGGCTCGATCGCGCGGCCAGACAAGGTGTACCTCGAGTGGTACGACGAGATCGGCGCGGCGCACGGACGCGGGTTCTCCAAGTTCTTCGCCCGGGTGCTGCAGCACGAGATGGATCATTTGGACGGTATCCTCATTATTGACCGCGCCAAGGAGATGCGCGACGTCGAGGCATAGGCAACGCCAAGGGTGAACACGCCACGAATAACACGAATTCCACACCAATGATACCAATAATCATTATTCGTAACATTGGTGCACCATTCGTACATTAGTGTCGAGTTCCATTTCCATGCGTATTGCTTTTTGGGGGACATCCTCATTCGTCGGCTCCGTCCGGAACGCTGAGATCCTCGAACGCCTTATCGCGGAGGGCGTACGACCGACGGTCGTGATTACGACGCCGCCGCGCGAGCCGAGCGATCGGGCTCCCTCGACGGCGTCCATATCGCCGGTGCGGGCCGCTGCCGAGAAACTCAACATCCTGGTGCTTGAACCCGCACTCCTCAAGAATTTCGCCGCAGAACTCGCGCGTCGCGACATCGAGCTCTCGATTGTCGCGGCCTACGGCAAAATCCTTCCCGCGGACGTGCTTTCCGTGCCGAAGTTCGGATCCTTGAACATCCATCCGTCGCTGCTCCCGCGGTGGCGCGGCCCAACGCCGATCCAGGCGACCATCCGCGCGGGAGACCCGGAAACTGGCGTGACCATTATCCTCATGGACGAGAAAATGGATCACGGGCCGATCGTGGCGTATGAGAAATGGGAAATGGGAAATCGGAACATAACGGCGCCGGAGCTTGCGAGCGAACTTGCGCGACGGGGAGCGCGCCTGCTCCGCGATACGCTGCCCGATTGGATTGCCGGGCGCATTCAGCCCAAAATGCAGGTTGAGGAGCTGGCGACGTATTCGAAGATGCTCCACAAAGAGGACGGACGCATTGATTGGCAGAAACCCGCGGCGGAGATCGAGCGGATGGTGCGGGCGTATGTGCCGTGGCCCGGCGCCTACACCTTTTGGCACACCGGCAAAAAATCGGTACGATTGCACCTAGAAGCGGCGGACGTTCTCGCGGAACGCGAGGATCGAACGCCGCCCGGACGTGTTTTGGCCGAAGATGGCCTGCTCCGGATCGGAAGCGGCAAAGGATCGATCCTCGTCCGGCGCCTCAAAGCCGAAGGGAGCCCCGCAATGGACGCGAAAGCATTCTTGAACGGACATCCAAAGATTATCGGCGCAGCGCTCGACTGACGCCCCTATGAACGCGCTTGGCATCATTGCGATTGTGGTCGTTCTCATCGCGGGCATCATCGCGTTCAACCAGAGCGGGCCGCTTTCCCTTGACCGCTCGGGTTCCGGCCCGATTGCAACCGGCCCCGGGAGTTCGGAAATACGAAACCCGCAGCCGGTCGCGAAGAGTACGTTCGGGCGGCTCTTCCGGCGGAGCTCCCCGCGCCCGTCCCGGAGCGCCAGAACCCCTTCCCCCACGCCGGCGGTCCCGCCGGGCGCATCGCCCTATGAAGGGAAAATCATCATCCGGCGGGTGCAGCGGAGCGGAACCGAAGCGAAATCGGAATATGTGGCCATCCGGCACCAGACGGTCCGCACCAAGACCGCCGAAGGCCCCATTGACGTGACCGGCTGGCGCATCGCGAGCCGGCGTTCGTTCGGCATCATCCCGCGCGCACACAACATCCCCGAATTCGACACCGCGGAACAGAACATTATCCTGCCCGCCGGGGGCGAACTCACCATCACGAGCGGCATCCCTCCCTATACCCGGAACTTCCGGGAAAACGCCTGCACCGGATATCTCAACCAGACATATTCGTTCACGCCCGCGCTCCCGAACACGTGCCCGGACGATGACCCGAGCCGTGCCGAGCTCCTTGCGCGGAATTTCTCCGGCGCCTGCATTGATTTCATCGTCAAGATTCCGGAATGCCGGACCGCGAAGATTACGTTCGCGCAGTCGGGACTCGGTCAGGCGTGCCTCGACTACATCAATCAGAATTTCAACTACAACGGCTGCGTCGGAAACTTCCGCATCCAAAAGGATTTCTACCGTAATCGCTGGCGCGCATACTTCGGGAGCGCAACCAAGCTCTTTGACCCGCGCCACGACACCGTCACCCTCTACGACCGGAACGGCCTCGTGGTGGATACGTTTGAGTACTAGGAGTATTCGCGAACATCCGCGCCAAACGCAAATATACGAAATCGCATAGTTGTCTATGAAAACTGCCCTACGCTGAGGGCAGTTCGCTCCGGCAGGATCTCCGAGCCCGGCGCCGATCCATGGCCTTGAGCCAATAGTACATGCCGATCCATAGTACGGCGGTTGGATACGTTGCGACACGCCAGAATCGCGCAAACGCCGCCTGCCCCGGTTGCTCGGACGCGGCGAGAAGTATCCAGAGGATTCGGAATGCCTCGAACAGCAGTATCGCCGCGAGCGGTGAGAAGGTTACCAATCTTACGTTGAGCATGGCAGTACCTCCGCCATTACTATATCAAAAATCGCACCGAAGGTCATCCGCCATCTACCGGTTCCCGTAGCTTGCTGCTTCTTCGAGCTTGAGCGAGAGAATCTTCGTCACCCCGTCCTCGCCCATGGTCACGCCGTAGAGGATCCCGGCCTGTTTCATGGTCTCGCGGTTATGGGTGATGACCACGAGCTGGGTGCGCTTGGCAAGCTCGGCGAGGATGGCGCCGTACTTCTGGGAATTGGCCTCGTCGAGCGCGGCGTCGGTCTCGTCGAGCACGAGGAATGGCGGCGGATTGACCGCGGTAATGGCGAAGAGGAGCGCAATGGATACGAGCGCGCGTTCTCCTCCGGAAAGCATCGCAAGTCCCTTGATGCGCTTTCGCGGGAGATCAACCTTGATGTCAATGCCGTACTCCACCGTGCGCTCCTCCTCCGCTCCCCCACCCCCGGCTTCCCCCCGCCCCGCCGGAACGGCGCGGAACGGAACGTAGCTGATGTCCCCCTTGCCGCCTCCGAAAATAATCCGGAAGTATTCGGCAAACGACGCGCGGATTTTGGCAAGCCCGTCCCGGAAATCCCGCTCAATGCGGTTCTCGAGCTCGGCGACGAGATCCCGAAGATCGTCCTCCGCCGCTTCGAGGTCCGCGAGTTCCTTTTCGAGGAACTCGAAGCGCGCTCGCGTCTCGGCGTATTCATCGAGCACCGCGCGGTCAATGCCGCCGATCTCCTCGAGACGCGCGCGGAGGCGGTCAATCTTCTTGCGGAGTTCCCCCGCGGCGAGATCAGGAAACATGGCCTCGCCGCCCGGTTCGAGCTCGGCGCGGGACATGCCGGATTCGGCAATGACATGAACCAGTTCGGCGCGACGCATCGCAATCTTTTCGTCTTCGAATGCCAGCCGTTCAAGCGCAATACGCAACGCCGATGCCTCTTCCTCGCGCTCGCGGATGCGACGGAACTCGGCACGGAGGGCCATCTCGCTCGTCTGCATTGCCGTAAGCTCGGCGGCAACCTCGGCGCGGTGGCTCGCGAGATCCTCCCCGATGCGCGTAAGCTCCTCCGTAATGCGCCGCCGTTCATCCACAACATGCTCCGCCGCCTCCCCGCCGGACTCGGATCGCTTTCCATGGAGGTCGCGGATGGCTCCCTCGAGATCGGAAAGGCGTTCCGTCATCCGCTGCCGCAACGCCGCGATGTCGCTCGCGGCGAGCGCGGTCCGCATCGCGGCAATATGAGGCGCGAGGGTTGCGGCCACAACCTCCACGCTGACGCGGCGATGCTCCGGCCGGACCGGGATGCGCGCGGCTTCGAGCCGGCCCTCGGCCCGCCCCAGTTCCCGCTCGAGCTCCCGGCGTTTTGCTTCAAGACCGGCAATCGCGCCCTCCTTGGCTTTGATCGCGGCGGCAATGCCGTCCGGGCGTTCGCGCGATTCGGCGACGCGGGTGAGTTCCCGCAACTCCGCTTCGACCGCGGAAAGACGCTTCTTCGACGGCGCGGCATCCGCATGCAAGCGCTCCGCCTCCTTCGCGATGTCCGCATCCTCCTGTTTTACGAACGCACGGTAGTGCGCTTCCAGTTCCTGCCGCACCACGTCGCGCCGCTCGGCTTTGTCGGCCTGCGTTTTCAAAAACTTCACGTGGGGCTTGAGCTCGTGCGCGAGCGCGGTAACCCGCTCGACGTTTGTGCGGGTCTCGGCGAGCTTCCGCTCGGCTTCGCGCTTCTTGAGCTGCCATAACCGGAGCCCGATCGCCTCTTCGAGCATCTCCCGGCGGTCGCGGGGCGAAGCGAGGAGAATGCGATCCACCTCGCCCTGGCCGATGATGTTGTGCTTCGTCTCCCCGAGCCCCATTCGGGCGAGGAGTTCGACGATGTCCTTCAACCGCACCGGAGAGCCGTTGAGCAGGTACTCGTTCGTGCCGTCGCGGAAGATTTTGCGCTCGAGGGTGACCGCGTCGAAATCAATCGGCAGCGCGTGGTCGCGGTTGTCGAGCGTGATGCGCACCGACGCTTTCCCCATCCGGGGCGCGGTCGGCGAGCCGTTGAAAATAAGATCCTCGCCCTTTTTCCCGCGGAGCGTTTTCAGCGATTGCTCGCCGAGCACCCAGCGGATGGCTTCGGCGACGTTGGACTTCCCGGAGCCGTTCGGACCGACAACTGCGCTCACCGGCGCGGTGAATGAAAACGTGGTGGTCTTCGCGAATGATTTGAATCCGGCAATGGTGAGCTCGGTAAGGCGCATGGCGATGCAGGTATGCTCGAAAGGAATGTTCCCCGAGCGAATGCTCCGGCGGAACGCCATCCCACGATACCACGCGCCCGCAGAGCGAAACAGGGAATGCGGCGAGAACAACGCCGCCAACCGGCAGTGATGCCAGGAGCAACGCGGTGGGCAACACGCCGCAGGCACCCACGCCCCGCCCGACTGCACGCGAGCGGCGTACGTTCATCCGAACTATAATTGTTCGATCGGATAATTGGAACTAATCCGCCTATGCGAAACGCAGTGTGTCAATGACCGATGCGAGGAAGTACTCTGATACATCGATGTATTGGTATTGGTGTCCCCGGGATGACGGCAAATACTGTACGCGTACAAATACCACGGGCTGCTCCCATTTCCCGCGTCATCATTCCCCCGTCATCAGTCGAGGAACTCCCCGGGTCATTTCCGATCGCGCTCATCGCGCGCGGGCGATGATGGCGCGGACCGTGTCGCCGTCGAGCATTTCGGAATCCGCGGTTATGGCGCGGTCCGTCCGGGTAATGGCAACGATGTGGTCGAGGATCGTAAACGCACTCGTCTCATCGCCGTACGCCGCCCGGCTGATCTCCTCGAGCGCATCCCGGCCGAGCCAGACGTCCCGCTCGATCGCGCCGACGATCAGCGGCTGGAGCAACGGGTCGCTCGCCGGTGCTTCACGCCTTTCCGGGCGATGCAACCGACGCCGGAATCCGGCCGCGGCAAACGCAAGCCGTGAGCGGAGGTCATGGGTAAGAATCGCCCGCGTTGCCATCCCCGCCACGGCAATCACCGCAAGGACAAAGGCGAGCGCGAGCATGCCGTCGGCAAGGCCGGTGTAGGGAACCTGGGCCAGGGTGATGACGCCGAGAACCTGGGTTTGGTTTACGGTGCTCGTTGCCGCAGCCGCTGGCTGGATATTATTTACCAGGGTAACAACCGGATTTGGGCGCACGCCGCCTCCCCCGCCGCAGCCGCTCTGGCAGCCGGGCGGTTCAGGCGTCGGGGTTGGGGTTGGCGTGGGAATCGGAGTAGGAGTTGGCGTAGGAGTTGGCGTCGGGGTGGGCGTAGGTGTTGGGGTGGGAGTTGGCGTAGGTGATGGCGTGGGTGTTGGCGTCGGAGTAGGGGTAGGAGTTGGTGTGGACGTAGGCGTTGGAGTGGGCGTTGGGGTTGGGGTAGGTGTTGGCGTTGGAGTGGGTATAGGCGTAGGAGTGGGCGACGGCGTTGGTGTTGGGGTTGGGGTTGGGGTGGGAGTAGGTGTTGGTGTGGGAGTTGGGCATACCTCGTGCTCCACGAAATCGGCGGCAATGATGCGCGGCATGTTCCGGGAATCCAAATGGGTGACGACCGGCCCGAAGTAGAGATCCGTTTGCCAGTTGCATGCCGGAAGATTGATCGGGCCGATATCGTGGACGCCTGGCCCGTAGGTTGCGGTGATGTTGTCAACGAAGATCTGATCTTCGACCGGCAGGATGGTTCCGTTATGCCGGTAACTCGAGAAACTCATCTCCACGGGGCAGTGGTTCGTCTTGACGTTCAGGATCGCGCGGTTCGCGGTGACGGTACCGGTAACGCCATCGAACCCTCTTTGGCAGGACGGCGTGGGCGGCGGCGTCGGGACGGCGCATATCGGGAGGGAGATCCCGGCGGGGAGTTCGGGCCCGTCCGTGCACTGCTGGACTGCGGTCGGAGCGAACGACCCGCTCGCCGGGAATGTCGCCTGAGCGATATCGAGCGACGCGCAGTGCCGGATCGCGATGCGGCCGCGGTTCCCGGCCGGTATGGACGACCCGGTCGGCAGGACGCTCCCCGTCCCGAGCCAGAGCACCGCCCGCCGGGCGGAGGCGAGCGAGATTGAGCCCCCGACGCCGAGGCCGCCCGTGGCGTTGAAATCGCCCACGGCCGCGATGCTCGCCTGCGTGAGGACGATATCGAGCAGGGCCGCGACCTCAATCGCGCCGCCGCTGTTGCCGGCGGTGTTCCGTCCGGCGCTCATGGCGTTCCCGGCCACGTTGATCAAGCCGCCGGTGGTTATGACGGAAATCGTTCCGCCGGCGGGACGGCTGTTGGCTGATCCGGGATCCGACGATACCGCCGGGATCGGAACCATGAAGGCGAGCGGAGGCCCGCTTACGGAAATATCCTCGGCCGCGTAGAGTTCGACGCGGTAGCCGTCGGCTCCGGTCTGGGTGCCATCGGCGCGAATGCGTCCCTGACGGGGCCCGGACGAGCCAAGATCCTGGCCGTTGACGCTGATGCCGCGTCCGGAACGGAACGAGACAAGGGAGGGACCGGCCTGCTTGCTGATCGACGCGACAAGCCCGTTGATTTCGATGCCGCAGGCGGCGAGCGTAACCTTTGCCGCGCCCGGATCTTCGCCCTGCGACACGATGAGCCCGTCCTCACCGACCGTCAGGCAAAGTTCCCGATCGGCGAACGCGGTGATCGAAATCGCGCCGCCTTGCTGGCCGGTATTCCCGCCGTCGAGCGCCTCCCCGGTGAGCATGGTTTGCGAAAGGACCGTGCGCGACGGCCCGGCGGTGATCGAGCCGTTGATGAACACGGTGCCTTGGCTCGTGAGCGCAATGGCACCGGCCCGCCCGCCGGCGTTATCCGCGGCAATGGCGGCGCCGGTTTCCGCGACCACGGGGCCGGCCGCGGTGATGGCGATATCCCCGCCGTTTCCGCTCCCCGCCGTGGTGGTGCGGCTCGAGGAGATGAGGGCGCCGGGGTGCCCCCCGGCGGCGCCGGCAAGGGTGAGCGCCCCGCCGCTCCGGACGGTTATCCCCCCGCCGCTGCCGCTATTGGCGGTCTTCTCGGCGCGGAAAGCGCTTCCTGCATGAAGGTCAACGGATCCGTCCGCAGTGACGGCGAGCGAACAGGCGTTTCCGGGATTTGCTGTCGAGTTCGCGCAGCGAATGGATCCGCCTCCCAGCACCGCAGGCGTCTCGAGCAGAAGATCGCCCGCGACGGTGAGGTCGAGCGCGTTGCCGCTGACGAGAATCCCGCCGTTCCCGGCGATGCGCAGATCCTCGGCAATGACAAGCGGCCCATTCCACGAAACAATGGTTTCCAGGACGCACGCGCCGCCCGTGATGTCTCCTCCGAGGACTATGCAGTCATCTCCGTTCGTCGCCCGCGCCGTGAACACGCCGAAGAGCGCCGCGACGGCTGATGCCGCAGCAACCAGGGCGACGACGATGAGCGCGGTGTTCGTGCGCCGTTGGGATCGCATGGCTGGCTGACTGACTGGCTAGAACCTATCTCAAAAATGCATTTGGGCTCCAATCGGCGAATTTCGGCTGCGGCCGCCTTCTCGAAACTCATCGCACTTCCCGTACGAATCGTTTCTGCGGCGGTCGAGACGCGAGAGCTTCCCGCGAAGCGGGAGCTCCCGTCTGCGGCCTCGCTGCGAAATTCGCTCGATTTCGCCTCGCAAAGCCATTTTCGAGATAGGTTCTAATCGAGCATGAAGCTCCGGAGCGTGAAACTCTTTACAAATTCCGCCTCGATCACGATGCGGTCGTCTTTCTTGCCGAATACGTTGCAGGTCGAAAGCGTGAGGAGGCGCGTACCGGGAACCGCGCGCAAGTCAATACTCGCCGCGTCGGCATGCACGAGCGCGCGGCTGCGGGCGCGATACCAGTATTCGCGCGTCCCGCTCCTGATACGGATAATATCCCCGGGTTCCACCGCGCCGAGCCGGTTGAAGGTGCGGAACGCTTGATTGTGCACCACCGCAATCCCGGTGCTGTGGCCGAAGAGGAACACGTTGCCATCTTGGCCGGGCAGCGCGGAGCCGGGATAGCGCACCGCGCCCTGGAGCAGCGAGTCATTCAGGACATCGAGATCAGCGCTCGCTGGGGTAACAATCGGGGCGTCAATGCCGACCGAAGGGATGAGAATGCGGCTGCCCTCCGCCACCGCCGTTGTCATGAGATCGCCGCGGACCAGGGACGGCGAATCGTTCACGGAAGCGTCCCCGACGAGCGCGGCCATGAACGCATCGCCGAATTCCCGTACGCCCGCAGGCGCAAACCCCGCCGCGTAGGAAAGCGCCGCGAGCGGCACGGCGAGAAGTATCCAGGTAAGCAACATGCGTCCCGTGCGGCGGAACCATCGGCCGGGGCCCGTGGCCGCTCGATGCATATCTCGCTGGTAGGAAATCAAATTCATGGACGCTTCGGGAATTCAGTCGTATCAAGAAAGCGGCCGCGCGTCAATCCGATCCGAGTCGCGTGCCCCCGTGGCAAAGGACGCGCCGCCGGAAATTGTCGAGATCTACCGGCAGGGATCGAAAATGGCGGGCAAGTATCGCCCACTCCCGAAGCTCCCGAAGGAGTTAGAGATCTGAACCAGTGTCAAGGGGAGTGCGTGAAGCCAGAAGGCCGATCGCACTCCCTGTTTTAGTTTCTGGGGGAATTTTTATTTCTTCCAGTTCTGCCAGGCTATTGACACGCTCTCGCAAACATCCTACGTATGGAATCCATACGCCGCGCCAGTCACCCGGAACCAGCGCATCGCGTTTTCCCCATGTTCCCCTATCCGTCCCCCTTCCGCGCCCGTCTCGCGGCGCATCCGAAAACAACCATAGGCGTCATCGTCCTCGCCGCGGCGCTGATTGCCCTCGGCGCAGTGATGCTCGGCGTTGGCGGGCCGGCGGATACCGTTTCACTCCTCGCTTCCCTGTTCACGAACTCGCGCGAGCGCATTTTCTTCGTCGGTTCCTCCTATGACGTTCCGGCGGGCGAACTATTACGATTGGCATGGGAGCGCGAAGGTATCCGGGATGCGGGAACGTTTCGCTTCACCTACCCCTGCGTCAAAGGCATCAAATTTTCATTCCCGGACGGCACGGCGATACCGTGCGATGTCGGAGCCGTGATTGCGCTTGCCTCGCCGCTCGAAGTCGTCCCCGCGCTCGATGCCGCCCTGCCCATAACCATATTCGTTTCCATTGGATTCATCCCCGAAGGGACGACCGACGCCACGGTGATCGGCTCGACCACGGTAACGCTCAATCCGAAATCCCCCCCGCCCATCGTGCAGAATCCGCCCGAGGCCACGCCGACGCCCGCACCGTCAAAGAGCAGAACCGCGACGCTTACCCCGGGCGAGCGCAAAGTAGCGACCTACGAATTCCCCGCCGGCTCAACCACGACTACGACATTCGTCGTTCCGCCGAGCCCGACGCCGAACGGCATTGCCGACCTTGCGGCGAACGTGATCGCAACCGGAACCGTGGACTCAAGCGGCAATGCGTTCGTCCCGGCATCAACCGTTCAGAAGGGCCAGCAGGCAGCCATCGTGTTCGACGCGTCGAACCGCGGAACGGGAACATCCGCGCCATGGAATTTCGTCGTAAACCTCCCTACCAGCGAACCCTATCTCTTCCGCTCCGGAACCCAAGCAGCGCTGTTGCCCGGCGAAAAAATACGCTTCACCATCGGATTCAGCGATATCCGCTCGGGCACCACGACCGCGGTCATCACCATTGATCCCGACAACGCTCTCAAAGATGCAAACCGCGACAACGACCACGCGAGCGCGACCTTCTATCGCGTCCCCGATTGACCGCGCGAGCGTTCGCGTGTCATGAACGTAAGCTGCCGCCCCGATGGTCATCGGGGCGGCTGGTGTTTGCGTATGTGCATATCCGGTTATCCCCAGCCCCGCGCCAGGATCGCGCGGCGCGCGGCCTCGACTTCCGCGGCCTGCTTCGACGGCCCCTCGCCTTCGCTCACCAGTTCCCGGCCGAGGCATACGCCGACGACGAACTTCTTGTCGTGATCCGGTCCGGATTCGCGGAGGACCTCGTAGCTCGGCGTGATGCCGACCCGCTCCTGGGCCGCCTCTTGGAACAGGGACTTTGGGTCGCGATAGAGCTTCTCGTCGAGCACCTGCGCGAGGCGGGGTACGAGGACCCGCGTCACGAACCCGTGCGCCGCCGAATACCCCTGGTCAAGGTAGATGGCGCCCACGAGCGCTTCGAAGGTGTTGGCGAGGATGTACTGGCGGGCGCGTCCCGTGTCCTTCGCCTCGCCGCGGGACAGCAGCAAAAATTCGTTGAGGCCAATCTCCTGGCCGACCGCCGCGAGCATGTTCGCGTTCACCAGCGCCGCGCGCAAGCTCGTGAGTTCGCCCTCGGGCTTCTCCGGGAAACGCTCGTAGAGAATTTCGGTAATGACCAATTCGAGCACCGCGTCGCCGAGGAACTCAAGCCGCTCGTTATGGGGCAGGCGGAATCCCGGATTCTCGTTCAGGTACGAACGGTGAACAAAGGCCTGTTCGAGGAGGTCCGGATTTTGGAACGATATGCCGATGATCGTTTCGAGACGGGTTCTATCCACCGGCGATTCGGAAGCAAAGCGGGAGAGCAGGGAACGCGCGATTGCGGCGTTCTCCTCCTCTCCGGCCTCGCCGCTTCTTGGTTACGGCTCCGCCGCGATTTTCTGCATGGCGGCGTCAATGATGTGATTCGTATCCTCGTAATGCTTCAGTTTCTTCACTTCGTCCATCGGCACCCATTGGGCATCCGTAAGCCCGCTGCCGGCCTCGAGACGGAGCTCGGCATCATGGGTCTCGACGAGGAAGTAGGTCACCCGGCGAAGGACCTTCTCCCCTGCGTCATTCGTCGCCGGGTAGCTATTCTCGCCAAGGACGCCGCGGATGGCCCCGGCAAGACCCACCTCCTCTTGTACCTTGCGGAGCGCACCTTCCTCCAGGTTCTCGTCCGCTCTCCGGCCTCCTTTGACGAACGTCCAGTATTTGAAAACATCATACACCATCGCCCAGAGCGCTCCCTCAGGCGCGCGGCGAAGGATAATCGCGCCGACGTAATCCTCCGTCTTCGGGGACGCCTCGTCCCCGCGTTTCGGATGGTCTTTCCCCGGCTCCCCCAACTCCCGGTAGACCGTGCCCAAAACCCCGTTCACAAACTTTCCTGAGGACTCTCCCCCGAAACTCTTCGCAAGCTCAATCGCTTCGTTGATGGCGACCTTGGGCGGGACTGCCTGATGATCCCCATAGATGAGCTCGAAGAGGCCGAGCCGCAGGATGTTCCTATCCACCATGGCGATCTGCTCGAGCGGCCACTCCGGCGCGGCTTTGGCAATGATGGTGTCAATCGTTTCGCGATGTTCGAGGACCCCGTTGACGAGCCGGCGCGGAAACTCCTGATCCTCGAGGCCCGGGCCGAACTCGGCAAGGTTCTTGTCGAGGATCCCCGCGACAAGCGCGCCGCTGCATCCGTTGAAATCCCACTCGTAGAGGGCCTGCATTGCGATGGAGCGAGCGAGGTGCCGGGATGCCATGGGCTAAAAAATATGAAGAGGATAAAGAATATAAAGAGAATAGAGTTTACGGTTACTTTATCTTCTCTATTTTCTTTATACGCTGCGAAACTACCGATGGGAAAGTTCTTCCGCGTTGAGATTCCCGCCGCTCGCGGCGGCTTCCCGCTCATGGGCATGGAGTTCCTTCTCCTTTGCGCGGCGCTGCTTCTTGTCAAGCTTTGCGAGAACATCAATCACCTGACGACCGCGATAGTAGCCGCAGTTCGGGCAAACGGTGTGCGGGAGCGCCGTTTGGTGGCAATGCGCGCAGAGCGAAATGCCCACACCCGCAAGGGCGTGATGGGAGCGGCGCTGGCGCGTCGCGGATTTCGTATGCCGCATGCGGACTACCATGGGCGCGGGGGCGAGGAGTTAGGGATAGCTAAAGGATCGGGGAATAGGGGTTCGTGCGACAAATCAAACAATATCAGAAAATGAAAAAGCGGGCAAGGCGCCCCGCCACCGCCGTCGCGCTCCGGGGCAACCAAGTTCCGTACGAAGAAACTCCGCGCTATGCCGCGCCGTTCTGCCTGTCATCACAATTCCCTGGCACCATAATTCATTGTTATCAAAAAAGATGCGATCGCGCATAAATTGATAACATCGAACTTCGATGGCCTGTAAAGCCATCGCGGGCGCATCCGCGGCGCTTCCGGAGAAAAACGGCTACCGCTTCGAGACGATACTCCGCTTGTAGACGTCGAGATGCTCGAGGGCAATGCCCGTTCCCCGCGCCACCGAAAGGAGCGGGTCCTCGGCAATGCGGGCGGGAACCCCGGTCTCTTCATAGACGAGCCGGTGGATGTTCCGGAGGAGCGACGTGCCCCCGGACATGACGATCCCCCGCTCCATGATGTCGGCCGCGAGTTCCGGCGGCGTATCATGCAGCACCTGCTTGATCGCCTGGATGATCTCACGGAGCGGCTCGCCGATCGCCTCGGTGATTTCGGAGGAGCGCATCGCCACGGTCCGGGGAAGTCCGGTGAGGAGATCCCGGCCCTTCACGTCCATCACGATATCCTCTTCGAGCGGCACCGCGCTGCCGATGCGAATTTTCACCTCCTCCGCGGTGCGGTCGCCGATGGCGAGGTTGTAGTGCTTCTTGATGGAGTCCGCAATCGCCTGATCGAGCTTGTTGCCGGCAACCTTCACGGAATTCGATGCGACAATGCCGCCCAGGGAAATAACGGCGATATCCGTTGTGCCGCCGCCGATATCCACGACCATGTGGCCGATTGGCTCGGTGATGGGGATGTTCGCGCCGATGGCGGCGAGCACCGGCTCCTTGACGACGTACGCCGTTTTCGCCCCGGCCTTGGTCGCGGCCTCCACCACGGCCCGCCGCTCGGTCGAGGTTACGCCGGCCGGTACGCTCACCATGACCTCGGGTTTGAAGAGCCGGATGCGGCCTGCGGCCTTGTCCATGAAGTAGCGGAGCATCGCCTCGGTGACGCGGTAGTCCGCAATGACGCCGTCCTTGAGCGGACGATAGGCGACGATGGTCTCGGGTGTGCGCCCGATCATCTCGCGGGCTTCGTTTCCGACCGCGAGAATGCGGTTGTCGTCGAGCGAGACCGCGACCACCGAGGGCTCATTGATAACCACGCCCCGGCCGGGGATAAAGACGAGGGTGTTGGCGGTGCCAAGATCAATCCCGATTTTGCGGATAAACATAGTTATTCCTGACGAATTACGAATATCCTCGAATTACGAATTACGAGCGAGCCAGCGAGTAAGGGCGATATTCGTAATTCGGTTCCATTCGTAATTCGTAGGTCTACATCCGCCTGATATTCCCTCCCAAGTTCCGGATGCGCTCGTCAATGCGCTCGTAGCCGCGGTCAATCTGGCCAAGGCCGTTGATGGTCGTGGCGCCCTCCGCGATGAGGGCCGCGATGATGTGCGCCATACCGGCGCGAATATCACGCATGGCGATTTCCGTGGCGTGGAGGGGCGTTCCCCCCTTGATGAGAGCCGTATGATTATAGCGCCTGCCGCGGAAGCGGCAAGGGAGGGAGCCGAGGCACTCGGGTACGATGGCGATGTCCGCCCCCATTTGCCGGAGATCTTCGGTGTAGTTGAACCGATCCTCGTACACCGTCTCGTGGACAATGGACTCGCCCGGGGCCTGGGTGAGGAGAACCGAGAACGGCTGCTGCCAGTCGGTCATGAATCCGGGATGCGTGTCGGTTTCGATGTGGATGGGACGCAAAGCGTTCCGGCGGAAGAACCGGATGCCGTCCGGCTTGATTTCGTAATCGCCGCCGATACGGCGCACGGCATTCAGGAACGTAATGAGATGCTCCTGGACCGCCTCCTCCACGACGATGTCGCCGCCGGTCGCGAGCGCCATTACCGCAAACGACGTCGCCTCGTTGCGATCCGGCATAATGCGGTGTTCCGCGCCGTGGAGCTCGGGAACGCCCTCGATGGTGATGCTGCGGTTCGTTCCGATCTCAATGATCGCTCCCATTTTTTGGAGGAGCTTGATGAGGTCGGTGACCTCCGGCTCGGTTGCCGCGTTCGTGATATGCGTCAAGCCGCGGGCGCATGCCGCCGAAAGGATTGCGGTCTCGGTGGCGCCGACGCTCGGGTAGGGCAGCACGATGGCGTTCCCGTGGAGCCCTGCTGCGGCTGCGCGGATCGTTTCGCCTACCTCGATCGTCGCGCCGAGCTTTTCCAGGATCGCGAGGTGAAAATCAACCGGCCGCGGCCCGATCTGATCCCCGCCGACCGTGGGCACCTCCGCAACCCCGGCGCGGACCAAAAGCGGCCCGATCGCGAGAATGGGGATGCGATTCTTCCGCGAAAGCTCCTTGACGCGCGGATTCGTTATCTCCGGCGTCTCGATGGTGAGTACGTCTCCGGAGCGAGTAACGTTACTGCCGATTGCCTGGCAGAGCTCCACCACAATATCCGTCTCGCCAATCGCGGGAACATTCTCAAACCGCACGGGTTCCGGGGTAAGGAGCGACGCGATAAGAACTTTATTGATGGAATTCTTGGTACCGGCCAGGCGAACCTCCCCGACAAGCGGCCTGCCGCCGATTATGCGGAGCTGTTGCATAGCACCATCGTAGCGGTTCAGGAGGACTGCCGCCCATTGACAAAGCTATAAATTAGTAGTAAACTAAATTATAGAGACCTTGAAAACTTGGAATCACATTCTAGCCGCACTTGAGAGGGTTTGGCGCTCTCAGGCGCGGCTAGAATGTGGGGTTATCCGCAAGGCCGCGACACGGCAATTTGCCCACGTGCCAAGGGGAACTTGGAAAGCGGCAAAATCACCTTAATTCCCCGGGATGGGGAGCGGGAGAAGAAGCTCGTCGTTGCGTCAGGACGGCGGGCTTCTTCTTTTTTATCAAGAACTGCGCTAGAACTAGGTTACTATGCCCGCGCTTGAAAAAGGCCTCCGGCGACGACTCTTCTATACGATGGCGGTTTTGTTCGCCGTGGTCACGCCCCTCGCCCTGCTCTACTCGCGCGGATATGTGTTCGACTTCGCATCGCGCGACATCGTCTCGACCGGCGGCATTTTCGTCAAAGCCGTCCAGCCCGGCGTTCGCGTCACCATTGACCCTGATATCACGCGGGAGACATCGTTCCTCTCCCGCGGCGCGCTCATCACCTCGCTCCTGCCGCGGCGCTATACCGTGCGGGTCGAGAAGGACGGATACCGCCCCTGGGAGAAAACCCTCACGGTGCGGAACGAGGAGGTGCTCGAATTCCGGAACATCTTCCTCCCGCCTGCGACCATCACGCCCGCGGTCGCCTTCACCGCGCCCCAGAATGGGCCCGGCGAAATCTTCCCGCTCGCGGAGCGCCGGGAGGCCTTGCTAGCGATCAGCGCGGCCAGCGGCGCCCGAACCCTCTTCGTGGTGGATCCGGAAACCGGCCGCTCGAATTTGAATTTCATCGGCATTCACGCCTGGGCCTGGGCCCCGAAGACCGCGACGTTCATTCTCGGCCGCCGTTCCTCCGGGGGAACTACGCAATGGTTCCGGTTCCGCTGGATTGCGGACGGCCGCGAAGAGCAGATCCGTTTCCGCGGACTGCCCGCCGCATTCTCAGCCGACGCCGTCACGCCCCATCCCGCCGAGCCGGAACAGTTTTACTTCTCCGCCGGGGGCTCGCTCTTCCTCCAGGGAAACGCAACCGTCCCGATCCCCATCGCGGAAGCCCTTCTCGCGTATGCGATCGGGGATACCCGCATCTACTATCTCAGCAAGAACGGATTTTTTGTTGAGTCGAACCTCCTCGGCCAGGACGTCAAAATTCTCGGCCGTAAGGGGCTCTTCATCTCCGACGAGGAACCGGCCCGGATCGCGATAGCGCCGAGCGGCGTGGTCCTCATTCGAGATTCTTCCGGGGCGCTCTTCCTCTACGAACCGGGGGAGGATGCGGAACTCCAATTCGTGGCCGGGAACATTCTCGGCTTTGCCGTCGCGCCGGAGGGCGACCGGATGCTCTTCTGGGATGCGGCGGGGATCTCAATGTTCTGGCTGCGCGAGAACCGGGAGCAGCCGTTCGATCTTGCCCGGACCCGACAGCGGATCATCGGAGCAACCGAACCGATCATCGGCGCCGCGTTCAATGAAAACGGCTCGCATATTCTCTTCGCCACCCGGAGCGGCATCCGCATGGTGGAAACGGATGTCCGCGGCGCCGCGAACAGCTATGACCTCGTCGGATCCCCGGTCGACTCGTTTGCCCTGGATCCGAAAACGCTTGCGTTTTCCTGGACGCGCGGACCGAATTTGTTCCGCGCCCGGCTGCAGTGAATTACCGTGCCATTCCCCGGACGCGATGAGCGCTCTTCCGTGAGTCCAAAGCTCGAATGGTTGTACCCAATACCCCGTATCCGGTGCCAGCGTACCGGGTACCGAATAGCACACTGATACATCGATGTATCAGTGTATCAGAAACATGCCTCGCGGTAGTCCGCAAAAACGAACTGCTAACGGCTGACGATTGCCAGCGGGCTACGAAAAGAATCTATATTGAGAAACCTGCGGTTTCTCAAACTCTTCCCTGCACGGTATCCCCGCCGCAGGCGGACGGGGTATAAACCGCGAATTAAAGGAGTACTAGCGCTTCCCCCATTGCGGGGCGCGGCGCGCTTTTTTCAAACCGAACTTCTTGCGCTCCTTGGCGCGCGGATCGCGCGTCAGGAATCCGGCCCGCTTCAGGCGCTTCCGGAATTCGCCGTTGAAAAGGACGAGCGCCCGCGCGGTCGCATGACGCACCGCTTCGGCCTGCGCGCTCGTCCCGCCGCCCCGGACGCGGATAGTCACGCGAAAGCGGTCTTCGGTATTCATGGTATCAATGGCTTCGCTCGCCATCTGTTGATGCTTCGGCTGGGGAAAATAATCGGCGAGCGTTTTCTCGTTTACCCAGATGCCTTTGTCGCCGCGGGTGAACAACCGCGCCCGTGCGATCGCGGTTTTTCTTCGCCCGACGCTCTCCCAATAGCGCCCGCCTCCCTCGGTTTCGGGAGAAACCAATGGCGGACCTTCCCGCGCGGGAACGCCGGGAGTGATGGCTGCGGGAATCGGGACTGCCTCCTTTTTCGGCGCCCGCTTTCCGGCTGGCCGGGACGCGGCTGTGCGCTTTGCCGGCGGTTTTACGCTTGGTTTCTTGGGTGGCATCAGAGAGGTATTATTTCGCGTCGCCCTTGTGAATTTCGAGCTGCTTCATCAACTGCTTCCGCAGACGATTCTTGGGCAGCATCCCGGAAACCGCCTCGCGGATCATCACGCGCGAATCGTGCTCGCGCATCCAATCCGCGGTGAACTCCTTGAGGTGGCCCACGTACCCCGAATGGCGCCGGTACATTTTCTGCTGTTCCTTGCGTCCAGTGAGCATAACCGCGTCGCTCCGGGTTACGACAACGCGGACCGGCTGCTTCTGGTGGCGCTGGAACGACGGGCGGTGCTTTCCCATGAGCAGCACCGCGACTTTGGTCGCAAGACGCCCGAGGGGTTCTCGGGAGGCGTCGAAGGTATGGGTCTCCACCACAAGAGATCGTTGCATATGCTCGGAGAATATACTCGCAGCGCTACGAGACAAATTCAACCATTGCGCGTTCACTCGAATCGCTCGGCCGGGGCTCCAGGCGGGTGATGCGGGTGTACCCGCCGGCGCGATTCTTGAAGCGCGGAGCCAGAACCGCAGCGATTCTCCGCGCCGCATGCTCGGGGAGTTCGGCCCGAAGCTGTCGCTGGCTTGCCAACGTCCCCTTCTTGGCAACGGTAATGAGTTTTTCCACGCGGGGGCGCTCCTCCTTCGCGCGCGCAGCGCTCGTGGTCAGGCGGCCCCGCACAATGAGCTGGGAGAGGAGAATGCGCAGCAGCGACCGCCGCGCCGAGCGCTCGCGCGAGAATTTTCGTCCTTTCTTGAGATGGCGCATAGTGAGTGAGCAGTGAGTAATGAACAGAGAACAATACTTCATCGACCTTGCTCACTGCTCACTGGTTCTTGCTCATTGCTTCAACGTCAGCCCGAGGTTCCCGAGCGCTTTCTTAATCTCGACAATCCCCTTGTCGCCGAGCCCCTCGACGGCGCGGAGTTTCTTTTCGGTCTTCCGCGCGAGTGTCCCAACGTTCTTGATAGCGGCGTTCTCAAGCGCATTTTGGGTTCGGGTCGAAAGCTCGAGCTCCTCGATTTTCTTCTTCAAAACCTGTTCCTCGAACGATTCCTCTTCTCCGTCTCCGCTCGCGGCAACATCCGCGCCCGCGGAGGCATCCGGCTCCCGGTTCGCCGCCTCCTCGACGAGTCCGCCGGCGAGCGCGGTGAACTGTTCCTGGAGAATCTTCGCCGCGGCCGAGAACGCATCGCGCGGCGAAATGCTCCCGTCGGTCTCGATATGAAAGCGAATGCGGTTGAAGTCCGTGCGGTCGCCGACGCGCATGTTCTCCACCTCGAAATTCACGAGCTGGACCGGAGAAAACGCCGCATCGAGGGCGACGATGCCGATCTCAACCTTCTCCTTGCGGCGCGCTTCCACCGGCTGGTATCCGACGCCCCGCTCCACCGTAAGATCCATGGCGATGCTGGCCTTCCTGTCGGTGATGGTAGCAATGTACTGGTCGGGATTCACGATCTCGATCTGGGACGGCGCCTTGATGTCGCCGGCGCGAATTTCGCGTTCGCCCTTCTGGGCAATCGTTGCGGTGAACGGACCTGCTCCATGCATGCGGAACCGGACCTGCTTGAGATTCAAGGTAAGCTCGATGACGTCCTCAAGGATGCCGGGAAGGGTGGTGAACTCATGCGATGCGCCCTCGATCTTGACGGATGTTACGACCGCGCCTTCGAGCGAAGAGAGGAGCACGCGGCGGATGGCGTTGGCAATCGTATGCCCGTATCCCGGCCACAGCTCCTCGATCTCGAAGATCGCGCGATTACCCTGTTCTTCTACGATTTTTGGTTGTCCGGGAAGTGGAATCATAGCGTACAGATCCCGATGATGGAGGAATCGCCGGGGAACAGATTACGTTAACGCGAATAAAACTCGATGACGCGACTGACGTCCTGAAGCGTTGCGGTATTCTCGGCCCTCGGGAACTGCTTCACGGTTCCCCGCCACTCGGCTGGCTCAACGCTGAGCCATGCGGGCGGCTCCGCATTCTTCAATCGATTCTCCCACCCCTGGAAATGCTGCGCCGCGCGGCTCGCCGGACGGATGCTCACCACATGACCGGGTTTTACGAGAATGGATGGGGTGCGAACGCGTTTGCCGTCGAGGAACACGTGGCCGTGGCTGATGGCCTGTCGAGCGATGCGGCGCGATGCGGCAAACCCCATGCGGAAGAGCACCGAATCCAGCCGCCGTTCCAAAAGCTCAACCAGCGCCTCGGTCCTGGTCTTATGCGGCGTTCGGCTCGCCGCTCCCACCGCGCGCTTCAATCCTCCGTCGCTCAAACCGTACAGATACCGCATCTTCTGCTTCACCTTCAGCGAGATGCCGAATTCCGAGAGGCCGCGACCGCGGCGCTGCTGGTGCATTCCCGGCGGATACGGGCGCTTCACCATGGCGGCCTTCGGCGATGCGTCGCGCTCCGCCTTGAGGATCAAGCGTTCACCGAGGCGGCGTACGATACGGGACGTAGGGTAGAGTTTCATCGCGGTAGAATGCTGAATGATGAATGCCGAATGCTAAAAACGCCGATGTATGCGCCCTTCCGATTATTCATCATTTTGCATTTATCATTCAACATTTCGATCATACGCGTCTCACTTTCTTGGGACGGGGCCCGTTATGGGGAATCGGCGTAATGTCCTTGATGAACGTGACATTCATGCCGCGATTGGCGAGCGCGCGGATGGCCGACTCGCGCCCGGAGCCGACGCCCTTCACGAGGACAATGACCTCCTCCACTCCGGCGCGCTTCGCCTTTTCCACCACGGTCTCCGCGACGCGGGCCGCGGCGAACGGCGTTGCCTTCTTCGTTCCCTTGAAACCCATCGTCCCGGCGGACGACCAGGCAAGCACCGCGCCCCGGGCATCGGTGAGCGTGATAATCGTATTGTTGTAGCTCGCCAGAATATGCACGATACCCCGACGTGCGCCGGCGCGGCCCATTCCCTCGGATACCGCGGCGCGTTTGGCAACCAGAGCGTCGCCTTCGCGCGCCAACTCCTCCGCCGTTTGCTTGATGACCCGTTTCTTGCCCATGATTCATAGTGAACCGTGAGCAGTACCGGCCACAAATCGCATCCATCCGTCTTGCTCACTGTTCACTGGTTCTTGTTCGCTTCGTTACGTTGGGCTTGCCGCTGGCTTTCTGCCCGATCCCATGGTTTTCCGGACGTTCCCGCGACGCGTCCGCGAATTAGTTTTGGTGCGCTGCCCCCGCACCGGAAGGCCGCGGATGTGGCGCATGCCCCGGTAGGTGCCGATGTCCTTGTGGCGCTTGATGTTCAGCATGATCTCGCGCCGGAGATCCCCCTCGATGCGATGGCTCTTCTCGATGATTTCTCGGATGCGGTTGATTTCCTCGGGCGTGAGGTCCCGCGCCCGCTTCCGGGGGTCAATCTTCGCCGCCGCGACGATGCGGCGCGCGCCGGGTATGCCGACGCCGTAAATATACGCGAGCGCGTAGACGATCTGCTTCGTATCGGGAATAACGGTGCCGACAATGCGCATGCCTCTATTCTCTAAATTTTAGAGTTATACAACGAATAAAATTTAGTCAGAATAGAGAGCACCCGCCAAATTTTTTGGGCTGGGAAGCTCTGCTTGTTTTCGTATTGTGCTATCTTCCGGTGATTCATATTTCTGTTCCTATTCTGCCCAAAAAGTTAGGCGGGTGAAGGTTTTGTTACTGGATCGTCTTCGCCTGACGGCTTGATAATCCAGACAAAGCCCTTCATCCTTGGCGCTGCTTATGCTTCGGCGTTGTGCAAATGACAAACACCCGTCCCTTGCGGCGGACGACCTTGCAGCTTGCACAAAGCTTTTTCACGGACGCTTGTACCTTCATGGGCGAATAAAAATGTCGCGGGGGAGCGCATCGGAGCGGCCGGCGCGACTCTCCCCAGAGCATGTCGGGAAACCCCATTTCTGCTGCGAGGTCGGGATTTCGGCTGCAGCGCCCAACGGCTCGGACTCGACATATCTCGAGATATGCCTCCGTCCTGCGCCGGGGCGCCTCGCTCGAAATCCCGCCCTCTCGCCTTCGAAAGCGGGTTTCCCAACATGCTCTACCGGAGCCGATGGGTGATGCGGCCCTTCGTTGGATCGTACGGGGAAAGTTCGACGCGAACCCGGTCGCCCGGCAGCACCCGAATGTAATGGAGCCGCATTTTCCCCGATAAATGCGCAAGGATCTCTTGCCCTTCATCGAAACGCACCCGGAAAAGGGTGCTCGGCAGCGCTTCTTCGACGATCCCTTCCTTGTATATCCGCTCTTGAGCGGGCATGGAGTATACCCAAAGAATATATCATTCCCCGTAAAGCAATGCAAGTCGAAGCGCGGGTCGAGCCGGCAGCAACCCGGCGTCCGCGGCAGGAGATCGCGGGGAACGCGCTATGAGCCGGCCGCCACCCCCATTGCCACCGGTTCGATGGTAATGGCCAGCCCTCCGGGACGGGACGGGACAAACCAGAGCCAGCGCGGAAAGCGCTTGATGCGCACTGAATCAACCTCGGGTCGCGCGAGGAGCGCTTGAATGGCGTCGTCCGGAGACGACTCGCGGAAGATTTTTTCAACCTCCGCAGTATCGGATCGAAAATAGTATGACACGCTTCCGGATACCGAAAAACCGAGCTGCTTGCCCGCCGCATTCGCGCGCGCGCTCCCCAAAACAAGCGCGGACTGGGTCGGCGTGATGACCGCCGTGGTCCCCGGCGGCGCATCTGGGAGCGCGGTGGCGCGGAGGATATCGGTGATCTGCGATTGGCGGAGCGCGAAAAGGCGTCCCGTCGCGGTGACGCGGACGGTGAAGCGATCGCGATGCTCATCAGCCTGCGGCGCATCAATCGCGGTTACCGCGACCTGGCGCGCGCCGGCAGGCACGATAAAGTCGTCCCCGACGGGTATCTTCTCGTCAAGCTCCGCCTCGAGCCCGGAAACGACTTTCGCCGTGAGATCCTCGCTCGCGCGCTTGAGATCGTCCGCGCTGACGATGCGCGCTTCGCCTTCGTATCCGCCGCTCATCGGGGCCTTGGACTTTGCGGTAAAACCGTCGTACTTGGGTGTTCCGCGAAAGCCGGGTATCCGAAATTCGGCCGGCCCGATGTTATAGCGCTCCCCGACCTCATCCGCGACCACCTCCGCGTCAACCGAGGACGGCACGGTTTTCCCGTCCGCCACCGTGGCCCCCGGAACAGTCACCGCCTTCACGAGCCGGAAAATGCGCCCCCCGCTATCCTGAAGCCGGGTATTCGCCACGAGAACCTGGGGGCTCGAGCTGTATGCGTTCGCTATGGCGACCGACCCCCGCGCGCGTTCCTTGATGAATTTTTTCCCGCTCGCCTCATATTCCTGGGTGCTCGTTTGCTCCCGGGTAATGAGCAGCGCGGGCACCCGCTTTGCGCCGATATCAACCGCGGTCGCCTCGATATCGGCGCTGAATTCGCGGGGAACGAGGGGCGCCGATTGGATCTTCGGAATGACGGCGACGGCAAATGTCGGGAAGACGAAGGTCGGAACGGAAAAACCAACGCCGAGGAGGAGCGCGACGCCGCCTAGAATGGCGCGGCGGATGAGGCGCGCGCGGCGGTGCGCGCTCGGCTCCCAGGTGCGGATGGTCGGCTCCACCGGCGTGAATCCATCGAGCTCTACGGTCGGTATTTCCGGTTCCGCCCTCCGGGCGGGCGTGACCTCTCGAGGAGCGCTGCTCGCGGTTGGCGAGACGATCTCGTCCGGCGGCAGGGGCGGCGCGAACGGAGCGCCGGGCTTTTCGTTCATCGGAGACGAAGGTTGCTCTCGGGTTTCTCCCGGCTTGATGATATCGCGCACGATGCGTCGGCGTCCGCGGGTCTTTCCCGAATGTTCCGAATGTCCTTGAAGTCGCTCGAAGTAATCCATACCCGGTAGTACAGCAGTTGATAAAAAGGATAAATGGCGGAAAATGATGCGCGAAGCCAGAATCAAATGTTCGCGAACAGGGAATGCTGTACTACCTCAATGGTCGGCGCGATGGATGAGGGCGGCAAGCGCGACTTCTTCGGGCCCGCGCACCGGCGACACCGCGTTCCGGAACCGAAGCCCGGGGATGTCCTCGGCAGTGAGGGGCATGACGCCGAGTTCGTCGCGAAATGTCAGATCGTGATACCACGCCTTCGCGGCCAGCCGTTGGCGGAGCAGGGCGAGCCCCGCGCCGCCCCCGTACAGATACACGCGATCCGGCAGGATCATCCGTTGGTTGTCCTTGAAAAATTGTACCAGATTCGCGAGCCATATTTCGACCTCGCCCGTCACGACTCCCGTCACGGCGGCAAGCGTATCCCGGGGAAGCTCCGTGGCGCCGAGCTGCCGCTTGATGCGCTCAGCGTCGGCATCGCTCATCCGAAGCCGCGCGGCAATTGCCCGCGTGACGTCGTCTCCGCCGCGGGCAAATCTCCCGGTCAGCGGTATCCCGCCGTCGGCGAGGAGCGTAACCTCGGTGACGCGCGCACCAATCTTGATGAGCGCGGCGTCCGGCACGTTCATGAGAGTGATCACGACCGCGGCAATGGCCGCCTGATCGGAGATGAAACGAATGGGCATGCCCCCCCAAAGCGCCCGGAGCCCGGCAAGACGCGCCCAGAGGGCGCTTGGCACATAGGTGGCGAAAATCTGCACCTCGAGGATCCGTCCGGCGGTCGTGGGACTCACCGCATGGATGGGATAGCCGTCGAGTGTGACCCGGAACGGCATCAGGTGCGCGAGCGCGTGTTGTTCGCCGTTGATGGTCCGTTCGGTTTCGGTCGCGATGAATCCGTCGAGGATTCCCCGAATCTCCTCCGGCTCCACGGCGTTCTCCGGCTTTGGACGTTCGCGGCGAACGGTGCGAATGTCGTTTACGGCGAACGAGCTCCCGAGGCCGATCACGATCCCGGTCGGCACGGCGCGAATGCCCTTCACATACTGGGAAAGTATCCGGCGGAGGTGCGCGTCAACAAGCGGAACAAGGTCCGCATACGTATCGCGGCGCGGCAGCTCGAAATGCTGCTTCTGGAGAGAGATCCGATCGTGCGCGGCTTCGCTGAAGAGGAGTGATCGTATCGCCGTATTGGAGCCGACATCAATCGCTATGAAATACCGCTCGGAGCGACCCCGCCCGAAAAGTTGCCGCAGGAACGATAGCATACCCCCAGTATAGCATCGGGAACGCATCCAACGATACGGGATCAGCCGGGATGACGCGGGTGCTCGCCGCGCTCAATACCCGCTTCGCCGGCGCAACGGCGAGACGAGCGAGTCGGCACGGGGAATCCCGCAGACCCTCACCCCTCCACGGTTGCTCGGATACGCCGCACGCCCGCGCTCGAGGATTCTTCCTTCAGGATTCGGAATCTGCCAATGGCTCCCGTGCGGGCCACATGAGGCCCGCCGCAGAGTTCTTTCGAAAACGGTTCCGCGTCGTTTCCAATCGTATAAACCTTCACGCGCTCCGGATAGTGTCCTTTCGAAAAAAAGAGCGCGCCGGATTTCTTTGCCTCCGCGAGCGGCAGTTCCCGAATGCTCACCGGGAGATCTTTTTCGATCGCATCATTGACGAGCTCTTCGATTTTCTGAATTTCTTCGGGAGTGAGTTTCCGCGGGAACAGAAAGTCAAAGCGCGTGCGCGCGGCGGTGATGTCCGAGCCGCGTTGCTCCACGGAATCCCCGAGCACCTGGTGGAGCGCGGCGTTCAAAAGGTGTGTTGCCGTATGCAGGCGCGTTACGATTTTCAATTCCTCCTCGCTCCCCGCCTTTAACTCGCCTGTGTCCAACAGAAGCCCGTGCCCGCCGAATTTCTTCTCCACTCCGGCTCGCGAGATTTCCTGATGGCGTTTTATCGCCTGCTCAAATTCACATTCATTAACCTCAACTATATGTCCGCCTCTCCTCGCTAAATCTCTAATAATATCCAAAGTCAAACCATAACTTTGCTGAAAATAAAAAGCGTCGTCACCGGAAATTCTTTTGATCTGATGAGGTATCAAGGATTGGCCAGGCACAACACGTTGTGCCTGTAGATCAGGAAACCTAATAAAAAACTCTTTCATCCCGACCTTCAGTGTATGACTGAACTTTTCTATCTCATCCCCAAGCTCGTGTTTGATAGCCGCATGATTCCCTCTTAACTCGTCGTAAAAATATCCATATTGATCGGCAACTCTTTCGGCCAAGCTCAACAAAAGTTCTTGTGAAAACCCCAACCGCCGTAATTGCACTATCACCCGCCGAATGAGACGCCTCAGAATATACCCGGCTCCTTTATTTGATGGACGAACTCCATCAGAAATCAAAAATGTCGCGGCCCTTGTGTGATCCGCGATAATTCGCATTTCCTCTTCACGACCGACAGCGCCAGCGAGAAAAATCCTGAATGGAGTAAATAAATCCGTCTCAAAAATATTGCTCGCGTTCTGCGAAACCATGGCGAGGCGCTCAAGCCCCATGCCGGTGTCCACGCCGAACGTTTTGAGCGGCTCCAGTGTCTTCCCCGAAGCGCCGCCGAGGAGTTCCTCGCGTGAACCCGGATAGAAGAATTGATTGAATACGATATTCCAAATCTCAATATCCTCTCCTGCGGCATTTTTGCAATAGATTTCCGTGGTCGGGCCGCAGGGGCCGGATGAGCCAGTCGGCCCCCAGAACACGTCCTCCATTCCCTCCTCACGGATATCGCTGTCGCTCACTCCGAGTTCCTGCCAAATAGCCCGGGACTCCTCGTCCTTCGGAATGGCAATGACATCCGAACCGCGGAAGATCGAGACGTACGATATCGCAAGCCCCATCTCCCGGGTGATGAATTCATGGGCAAAGCGGATGGCCTCGCGCTTGCCGTATCCGCCCCTGGGCGAGACCGGCTCGCCGGGCTTATAGCCGAACGAGAAATTTCCGAGCATTTCAAAGAACGTGAGATGCGTATCATCTCCGACCTCGTAAATATCCGAAGTACGAAATGATTTTTGAATCGAGGCCGTATTTTTCGTCGGCTTGCCGGCGGCATCCTTGAAAACGGAAAGCGGATCGGCTTCCCCGGTGTAGTACGGCTTGAACTGCTGCATCCCCGCCGTAGTCAAAAGCACCGACGGGTCGTCGGGAATGAGCGAAGACGACGGCACGATCGCATGGCCGCGCTTGGAGAAAAATTCCAGGAATTTTTTTCGAATCGTTGCCGAATCCATGCAATGGCTAAGCAATTCCACGATCGTTCATCCCCAGCATACCATACCCCGCTCCCAATAACCGCGCGCGCCATCATTGTCATAACTTGTCGCCTGCGGCAGAACCGCTCATGCAGGGTGGAACTCACGGCGATGATGGCCAGCAACAAATTCCAACCATCTCCAAGTCCAGCCATCTCCAACCACTCGGAGAGTCACTTTGATACATCAATGTATAAGAGTAACCCACCTGCACCCGCACTCCCACACACTTCCCACCCGCGAATGGCGTGACCCATGATCACAGAAAGCTACCCGCCGGAGAAACGCAACCGCAGATCGCTCTTTCGGGACGTACGTTGCGCCGCATGCGATCCGGATCGGCGCATTCGTGCTATCAGCGTATCAACGTGCTCCCGCCGCGCCAGCGCATCCAGGATGACCCCCAGAACACGGCTCCCCCGCTGGAGGCGCTCGCTCATGGACGAGATGGTGCTCTGGCTTACCTTCAGCGTGCTGCTGATATCCGCGAATGAATGCCCCCGTTTGAGCAATATCATGATCATCAGCCGCTTCCCGATCATCGCCCGTTCCGTCGGCGAGAAGAGATCGCCGAAGAATGGGCCGAGGTCTTTCCGGTCGCGTAGGAGGAAAACGGCGGCCACGAACTGATCCGATAAGCGGGAACGCTCCTCGGATGAAAGCTGATACCGAGAAAGATGCGGCATATCCCCGTATACTAATACATCAATGTATCGGAGTACAACGATTCACGCCTCAAACTCATAGGAGGGATCTAAAAAAATTAGTAGGGGAGGTCATTGAATGATGGCGCCGCCGAGCATGACCTCGCCGCGATAAAACACGATGGACTGCCCCGGGGTGACCGCGCGCTGCGGCTCGTCGAAATGAACAAGTAACTGGTCATGGGTCATTGAGCCATTGGTCACGCGGAAACTCGCCTCTCGTATCGTCGCACCAGTGCCCAATGACTTATGATTAGTGACTATGCACGTCTGCAATGGTTGGCGGTAGCGGATCCGCGCCGAGCACCGCAATGGAAACGAGGGGACTCGGCCGGCGACCCAGTGTGCGCTACGGGCCTCGAGCTCCGCACGGAACAAGTGCTTGTCATACGGTCCCTCGGCAACGGTAAGCGTATTCGCCGCCATGTCCTTTCCGATCACATAGTAGGGAATCCCGCCCGCCCCGCTCATGGCGGGGCGAGGTTCGCCCGGCAGAGCCGGGCGACCGCCCGTGCCGATGCCGTGGCGCTGCCCAATGGTATAGAATGCCGCGCCTTGATGTTCGCCAACCGCCTTGCCGCTCGCGGTGAGAACCTTTCCCCGTTCGCTCGGAATGTGCTGCTGCAGGAATTCCCGCACGTTGATCTCGCCGATAAAGCAGATGCCCTGCGAATCCGGCTTTTCTGCCGTAGGCAAACCGAATTTCCTTGCCATTTCCCGCACCTCCGGCTTCGTGAACTCCCCGACCGGAAAGAGCGTCCGCCGAAGCTCTTCCTGCCCGAGCGTCCAGAGAAAGTAGGACTGGTCCTTGTTGAAGTCAACGCCAGTAAACAGTGAACAAGGAGCAAGGAGTAAGGACTGTTCATTGTTCACTGATCCCTGTCCACTCCGCATCAAGCGGGCATAGTGTCCCGTCGCAATATAATCCGCCCCCGCCTCAAGCGCACGCTCGAGAAATATCCCAAACTTGATGCGGCGGTTGCACATCACGTCAGGGTTCGGCGTTCGCCCCGCGGCATACTCGCGGATCAGGTAGTCAACCACCGCGGCGCGATACTCGCGGGAAAGATCCCATGTCCGGAACGGAATGCCAAGGTGCGCCGCAACGCGCATCGCGTCAATCCGATCCTGGAATTGCTGCCGGCATACCCCGGCGAACGAGCCATTGGCCATTGAGTCATCGGTCATTGGGGCATTTGACGTTTGTCGTTTGCTGCCTTGAAAATGACCAGTGACCAATAACCCAGCACTCAGCTGCGGAGCCCACATCTTGATATGAATCCCGACCACGCGAAATCCGCGCTCCTGGAGGAGTGCGGCAGCGACAGAGGAATCCACCCCTCCGGAGAGCCCGACGAAAACGGTCGGCACCCGCGAGGACGGTACGTGATTATGGTTATGCAGTATTCTTGTCATCTTCATGGTACCCGCAAAATGCGTTACTCTGCGAATTACGCCGCGACCCAACGAAACGATCATCTGCCCGCGCCCGCCATATCATATCATCCCCCCCCGCAGAAAAACATCCTTACAAACTTGAGTATGTAAGGATATCGTCTATGATGGGGGTATGACCAAAATAAAGACCACAAGGCAAATGGAACGGCATCTCAAGGGGATGGCAAATCATCGCCGCATTGAAATGTTGTTTCTGGTCGCGGCGCGCGAAGCCATAACCCTTGGGGATATTATCGAGACGCTCGGCGCAAACGAAAAAACCATTGGCGAGCACGCGCGGCGGCTCACGCAGGCGGGACTTATCAATAAGCGATACCGGGGCAAATTTGTGGAACACACGCTATCGCCATATGGAAAAGTGTTCGTCAGTTTCCTCAGGGCATTTCAACGCCTCTGAAAACACCCTTATAAACTCAAGGATGTAAGGATGTCGTGTGATGCCGGGTGGAGGTCAAGATCGCACCGTGGCGAGTTTCTTCGGGTTGCGCCTCAGTCCCACGACGGCAGCCAGAAGTGTTGTGCCCGGGCAGCGTCGTCGAGGTAGAGACCGTACGAGAACGGCATGAAGTAGAGGAAGAGGATGACCGCGAGCGCGACCATACTATAGAGCGCGATCGTTTTGTGGCGCTGATGCGCGGACGGTTCGGTGAGCCATCCGACCGCGATGAAGATCGCGAACACGAGCGCCGGAAGATAATGATACATGAAGAGCGTGCGCTGGACCGGGAAGAACGGCAGGATGCTTCCGAACCAGAGCGCGAAGAGGAGCCACCGCCGTTCGCGGCCGCGCTCGGGGATCCAGAAGAGGAGCGCGAGGAACCCGGCGATCGTCGTCCCCCACCAGACCGCGGGATTCCCGATGCTATTGATCTCGGCCGTGAATCCGCCTGCGGACTTCCGCCAGAACGACACCGGCCGCAGCATCAGGGGCCATGTTTCCGGCCGGCTTGACCAGGGATGGGTCTGGAGGTTTGCGGCGTTTGCGGTATACATCACGCGATTCAGGGTAACGAATTTTCTCGTAAAATTTTCTTCGCGGAACCCCTGCGGCATGTATCCGTCGCCGAATCCCGGGTTCGGGAGCAGGGCGAAGTGCGGGATAAAGAGCAGCACATACACCGCAAGAGGCACAAGGCCGAGGCAAACAATCGAGCGGAGGATCACCCGCAGGGAAAACCCCCGGGCGCAATCAGCCGCAGCAAGGAGGAGCGCGCCCATGAAAAACGGGAGCCCAATCCACTTCACGGAGATTGCGGCGGCAAGCAGCGCTCCCGCCAGGCAAAGCCAGCGCCACGCATATCCCCGGCTCCGGGCGCGGAGGAACGCGGCAAGCCCCAGGATCCCGAAGACGAGCATAAACCCGTCAATCAGCATGTAGTGCGATTGGACGAGAATGGCGTTGTCAAGCGCGAGCAGAAGCCCCACGGCGAACGCCGCGCCCCGGGAGAACTGCAATTCCCGCGCCAGCCAGAAACCGGCAAGCGGAATGAGCGCGCCGGCAAGATTCGGCAGGAATCTGAGCGCAACATACGGGACATCGCCGTACGCTTCGCCATTGGTTGCAAAATCAAATCCCGGCTCGAAGCCAGCAATCCGCGCGGCAAGCGCGATGAGGAGCTTCCCGAGCGGCGGGTGAATGTCGAAATAGTATTCGCCGGTGAAATAGGCGGAGACGAATTTCCCAAAATGGACTTCGTCGAACACCACCTCGGCCAGCCGCGCGATGAACGAAAAATGCGTCGCGAGCCCGATGGCGAGGAGTGCCGCCGGCATCCAGCTCTTCCGGAGAAATAGAGCAAGCGTCATGGTGTCCCGCCGCCGGATCCGCCGCCGATCGGAGCCGGCGCGCCGGCGCCGAGAAAACCCGCGATGAGTGCCGCGATCTCGCCCGGCGGGATGAATCCATAGACGAAGAAATCCTTCGCCCCGATCTTTTTCGCGCGCGCGCGATCCTCGGGCCGGCCGAGGTGGGAGAATATAAAAATCGGAATGCCGCGCCGCTCCGGGTCCGTGCGCAGACGCTCTATGAGCTCGAATCCGCCCATGCGCGGCATGAGGATGCCGGTGAGAACGGCATCAGGCCGGCTCGTCGCGAGCCAGCGAAACGCCTCCTCACCGTTTGCCTTTTCGGTCACGATGAAGCCGTGCGCCCGGAACGTTTCCGCAAGCGTGGTGCGAAGATCTGCATCGTCATCCACAAAGAGAATGTGTTGTCGGCGGGATTGCTCCATACCTGGTGTCTTTATACAACTCGGCTAGAACCTATTTTACCAAAAATTCTTGAGAAAAGGAAGCGTACGTAGAGCGCGGCGCTTTTACCATAATCCCACTCGCGCGGCTCCGCGCCGCCTGACGGCGGCTCACAAAACAGAAAAATTTTCAATTCCTTTAAGAAACGGGGGTTGGGGGGGGCGCAAAAATCAAAAATGAGAAAATTTTTCTGTTTTGTTGCTTTTGCTTACGCAAAAGCGCGGAGCCGCTTCTTGTCCCAAACGTGTCCCAAACGGAGACAAAAAGCGATTGATGAGCTATAATAGTTCTATGGAAACGAATCCCGAAAAAGAATATTTAAGGAAGTTGTCTGCAGACGATTGGATTAGAGAAATGAAAGAAAGGGCGGATCGAAGAGAATTTGAGCCGTGGACAGACCTCATTACTGTTGAAGATTACCGAAGAGCGCTAGAGCAGTACTTCGGTAATTTGGACATACTCGCGGGAAAGAAATATTTGGATATTGGGGCTGGTTTCGGAAGCAAGTTGCACGAATTTTTAAAACAGATTGGGATAGAGATCACGAATATAGATATTACGCCGGAATCAATGAAGTTCTTGAAAGAAAAAGGTGAGATTGGCATTGTTAGCGACGCCTTTAGATTACCAATTCGAGAGGCTGGACTTGACGGCGCAATAATGATAAATTTAATCAATACTGGTTCGGCGATGGACAGCGAAGATCTGGAGGGAATATTTAAGGAGGTCGGCCGCGTATTAAAAGATAAAGGACATCTTATTCAATCGCACTTTGGTTATTTTGTTCAACCCATACCTAAAGAGGAGCAGTTGGCGGCAGTAAGCGCATCTGGTTTTGAAAATGTTCAATTAATACAAAATCGATTAACAGCTGAACTTGCACATCTTGAGCCACTTACTTTTATCGCCGAGAAATCGGAAAAACAATGATGCAAATACGATTGTGTATTTTGCTAATTTAGAGTACAATAACTATGGTCGAATCAGGCATTTATAAATACAACTAAATTACTATGCCAAGACACGGTGAATCTTTTGAAATTGAATCAGTTGATTTCAGTAGACCAGAAGAACAAAAAGAGTCCGAAAAGCAACTCGGTGATTCTTGGGAGAGGCATCGCCCAGAGCGCATTATCGAAGAAACACGAGATTGGGCTGCCAAAGTTAAAGAAAGGGTTGATCGCGGAGAGGCCGCTGATTACGAATCAGCGGAGAAGCTTGTTGCTCGCAAAGCAATGGATAGAAGGATTACCAAGCTGGAATCTGCGAAGGGTGTGCAATGTGCAACCTGTTATTACGAGCGTGGCGATGACTTTAGTGGTTTGGAACTTGGTTTTGCACTCCAGAGTTTGCCTTTTGACGAAGCACTTCAAGATTCAGAAAAAGTTCTTAAGTTGATGGGCGAAAAACTACAGGACATGAACGAAAAGCCATCCCTTACTGAAATAGAGGAAGCGTTTGGCAGGGCGTTTCTAAGGTTGAAGGTTAAGCCAGGAGAAGAGCTTGATAAGTTTTTGAAATCGCCGATGGAGAGATTAGTTTCGCCAGAACTAATCTTGAAAAAGATGGGCGAAGAGCATGCGAATGAAGCCACTGCTAAAAAACTTCTCAAGAAATACGATGGCAGGGTAGATATAAGTAAAGTTGATCTTTTCGGCTCCACTGGGATACTGGAGAGTTTCAGTACTTCAGAGAAACAGGAAATGCTGGGAAAGGTGATCACCGATTTGGAGGACAAAGTTACTCAAAGGCTTCGAGCTATTGATGAGGCGTTGGAAAGAAACCCCAATGACCCGTGGTATCGCAGATATGGAAAGCCGGGAGTTCAAGAAGATGAAATTGAGACAAGATTAAAACACCTCGCGGCAGCGGCGAAAGAGGGAATAATTCTTCCAAATTACGAAGAACATCTGACGAAAATTCGAAGTACTATTAGCAACGTATTCAATGTCAATGGCTCTGCCACTAGATATATCCGCTGGGCTAAAGAGGAACTTGAGAGGGTCGGTATGCAAATTGAAAAGGTGGCGGGACGAACAGAAGGAATTACTGGTAGAGGCCTGGAGTTCAGCAAATCAAAGTACGGAAATGCGAGAAGAGTGTATTTAGATGGTGAATTGATTGGTAGTTTTGCCGATGTCCAGTTTGGTAAAAATTCGACAAACGGAGAAGTAGTTACATGGATGGTAAGCGAGGTTATCGATCAGGATCGGATTACTGGTACTCAAAATCGAGACACAGTGTATGTCTGGAAGAAGGGCTGGAAAGAGCCACGAGCTATTTTTGAAGACCATGCTTGGTCTACGGAAAGATATATGAGAGTTCTGCCCCCGAAAATTACTCCAGACGGAAAAGTTAAAATCACAAGAATAAGCGGGGAAAAGGAAAAAGAGGAGATTATTGATCCGTCCACAAAAGAATTCTTGAGTGGAGCTGGAGAATAACACTTCTTAATGGTGTACAACTACCGTATTTTATTGATGCGGTAGTTCGTTCTAATCTGATGTATCCTCTTTGTATTAGGGGAAACGCGGTGATGTGGAGATGGGGTCAAACGCATTCATCAATCGCTTTTTGTCTCCGTTTGGGACACGTTTGGGACAAG
>Ga0155805_131_pt2 | contig 34126 bp, 31 predicted proteins | sample RifCSPlowO2_01_FD_107459 | JGI IMG/M metagenome (GOLD analysis project Ga0155805, IMG submission 107459) | Candidatus Sungbacteria bacterium RIFCSPLOWO2_01_FULL_60_25
CGCGCATTGCTTGATTCCGGCGCCAGTCAGCGCCTTTTCCAACGTTTTGTCCGTCATTCACGCGCTCTTTCAGAATACGAACAAACATTTCACGACTACGAGCAAGAAAATGAAAATCCTGCGTATGCTCGCCGAAGAGCGCGAACGCCCCGAGATTACTGCCGTCCTGCCACCACGGGACCATCACCGGGATGCCGAGGATCATCGCCTCAAGCCCGGTCGTGGAATTGAAGCACACGAACAGGGACGGATGTTTCTTGAGATAACCCAGCATCGGGCCGCATACCGCCCGGATGCCGGGGAATTCCTTTCGTAACATAGCCACCTCGAGCGGATGCTTGCATTTGAAGAGGACATGCTCCCTCAAGAGGGAATCGCTCGCAATCGCCGTCACCACCTCATGCCATAATCCGCCTGCCTTATAGAGAGGGTCCATGAATGTGGCGACGAGGATGAACGCGCCGGAGCCCGCATCCAATGTTTCGTTCAACAGATCGTCCACCCTCGGGCAGCCGGTTACGATCGCCTGCTCCGGCGCCACGGGCCCGGTCTCGATGTACGTTTCCTTCGCGGTGCGGTTGTAGAAGAGGACCGCATCGCCCTCGAAGACGAATTGATCGCGTTCGAACACCTCGCGGCGGGTCTCCCGGTAGAGCGGCGAGTAGATCACTGATTCCTTTTGCAACACGATGAACTTCCGGCCGCGGGCGCGGAGCGCTCCGATCCACGGATAATCGTGGCTATAATCAATATTTCCGGTAAGAAGCGCAACGACGTGTAGGGGCGCCCTCCTCTCCAGCTCATCGATAACGTCGCCGAAGACACCGGAAAGCCGCAGAAGCAGCTTTCGATGCGCGCCGCGTTTTGGATAAAACGCGCCTTGTTCCCGCATCTCCTCCGGCCACATCACGCGAAGCAGCATCAGACGCAAAAAGGTCGGATAATTCAGGAAAAGATACTTTGAACCATGCCGTTCCAGCGCCGCTACGTCGTCTGAAAAAATAAGCTTCTCAATCGCAAGAATTGCCGATGTGTTTTTGCCGGAAGAAACTTTCTCTTTGTTGTGGTCGAGAATGATCCGGGCGATAAGCCGAAAAAGCACGCGATGAAAATGCAGGCGCCATAACAGAAAAACAACGGCAGGCGGCGGTCGCCGTTTTAGATTTTTGATGGTCTGCAAGGTAATCATATCCGGCGCCCATCACGCCGTCATGCGGCGAAGAATGTTTGCAACCTTTTCCGAGATGCGCATGACATCCTTTTCGTTCAGGAGAACTCCGCTCGGCAAAATAATGCCTCCTGCGGATAATGTTCTCGAGTTTGGAAAATCGCCGTGTCTCTTCAAATGCGGGATTTCATGCATCGGAACAAAGAAGGGGCGCGTATCAATACCGCTCCGTGCGAGCTTTTTTGCAAGACGTTCAACCGACGCATTCCTTAAAACAATTGCGTTCACCCACCACGTTGCTTTGCCGTCGGGTGTTTCTTTCTGGAAACAAATCAGGCCTTTATCGGCAAGCGGCGCAAGATATTTCTGATACCAGCCGTGAATTCGCCACTTTGCCGCGAGAATGGAATGAAGACGCTCGAGCTGCGCCAACCCAATCGCCGCCTGAATGTTGGTCATCCGATAGTTATAGCCGAGGACGTCGTGGTAATAGCGGCGGCGCGGCGATTGCCCCTGGTTTTTCAAAAGACGAATTTTTTCCGAAAGCGGCTCCGCGTTCGTCACCACCATTCCCCCCTCGCCCGTCGTCATGGTCTTGCTTCCGAAGAAGCTGAATGAAGCGGCGCGCCCGAAACTGCCCGCCGCCCTGCCTTGGAACAACGTGCCGTGCGCCTGCGCGGCATCCTCGATAACCGGAATGCCGTATCGGCGAGCAATCGGCATGATCCGATCCATGCGGCAGGGATTGCCAAAAATATGGGTAACCATGACCGCCTTCGTTCTGGTTGTTATCTTTTCTTCTATTTTTTCCGGATCGATATTGAATGAATCGAGATCGCAATCCACGAACACGGGGGTCGCGCCCACATAACGAACCGCGTTCGCCGAAGCGACGTAGGTGAAATCGGGAACAATGACCTCATCGCCCGCGCCGATGCCGAGCGCGAGGAGAATCAAATGCAAGCTCACCGTGCCGTTCGAGGTCGTCGCCGCGTGGCGGACGCCGACGAGCCGCGCGAACGCATCTTCGAACTTCCCGATGTATTTGCCCCACGAACCGACCCAGCCGGTACGCAAGCAATCATCCACATATTTTTTTTCAAGCGCGCCAATCGACGGCTCGACCACGGGGTAGTATCGCATGGCCATAGGACGCCTTACCGAACGCGAACCCGATCTTCCTCGTACTGCTGCCGCAACTTCAGAATGGTCTCCGAGGGGACAAAGCCGCGGAGGAGCATGTTCGGGTAGCAGTACACGCGTCTCCCGAGGAAAGTCGCGGGCTGGGTGACCGTATTGCAGCCGAGGGAACTTTCGTCCCCGATGAATGCCCCCACTTTCGAGAGGCCCGATGGCACGCCGGCAATCTCGATTTCCTGTCCGGTAATCTTGAGATTGGACAGTTTCGTCCCGGCGCCCAAATTCACCCGGTTTCCGAGGATGCTATGGCCGACGAACGCGAAGTGGGGGGCGCGGCTCTCATCCAGGAACACCGCATTCCCCACCTCGGAGGAGTGGCCGATCACGACGCCATTCCCGCAGAGCACATTCGCGCCGACGTAGGCGCCGTGCCGGATTTCGCAATGCTTCCCGATAATCGCCGGGCCGGCGACCCAGGCGCCGGGCTGCACCACGCTCCCCTCGCCGAGGAAGACCTGATCCCCGATCCACGCCCCGTCCATGACGCGTCCCCGGATCTTCGGTTTCAGGTTCTCCGCCACATAGCCCGGAAGCAGTTTGATAAAATCAAAAAGGTATTCGCAGGATTCGAAAAGTCCGCGGTGCGCGAATGTGCCGAGATCGAAGTAATAGGAAAAATCTTTTATCTCCATGCCGGTCAAGAATCAGGCAACGGAAGTCCGGCCCCCCGTGCGTTTCAGGAAATCCGCAATGACCTTCTGATTGGAGTCGAACGCGATCCGGCGCGGGAGCTCCTTTCGGGAGAACCAGCGGAGATCCGCTATTTCCTTCCGATCGAGCACCCGAACGTCTTCCGAATGCGGCTCGATGAGGTAGACGGCGGTAACAATATGGAATGGATCATGCGGCGAAGGGTACGTTCCGGCATAGGTGCCGAAAAATGTCTGTCGCTTTACCCGCAGTCCCATTTCCTCCGTAAGCTCCCGCGCGAGCGCCTCTTCCATGGATTCGCCCCGGTCAACGAATCCGCCGGGAAGATCCCACCACCCCCGGAACGGCGCGTGCTTCCGCTTCGCGAGGAGGATCCGCTCCCCGTGCACCACGAGCGCGGTCGCGGTCGGACGCGGATTGCGGTAGTTCACGAACGAACAGCGTGTGCACGCGAGGTTCCGGCCGTCTCTCTGTAAGCCGCCGCCGCAGAGGGAACAAAATGTATATCGGTTTCTCATGCCGCAATGAACACCGCTCCCTCCCGCGTTTTCCCGCGGCGCGGCGCGCCGTGTCCGCAATCAATGCCTCCCCTCGTCCGCACCGGAGCATCGGCGGCAATGTTCTCGGGGATCGCGAGCATCAGGGTGCATGATAGCGTTTCATCAAGGTTTCAGCAATAAGGAAATCGTCTTCGCTATCAATATCAATCGCGCGTTCCTTCGGAATCGCTATGTACCCCATGCACGGCGCCTCATACGGCCACGGCGCATCCCGAACCTGCGCAACGGTGAAGAGATCCACAACTCCGTTCAGCGAAAAAATGTTCGCGGGCAAGAGCTGGCTCTGGTAGTACTCCCTGATACTTTTTTCCGGAAAAAGGGGTTTCAGCAAACCATTCTCGCCGAGGTACATCCAGTAGGGATGGCTGGTACCCTCAACGCGGGTAACGCTCCGCACGAGATCGCATCGGTTCGCTTCCGCAACCGCGAGGGCTTGCTCGATGTCGTGGCGCTCCTTGAAGGGTGTTGTCGGCCGCAGGTTGAGTACGTAGTCGAAGTGTTCCCCCTGTTCTTCCAGGAATGCGAGGGCGTGCGCGAGCACCGGCCCGTCCGGGACGCGGTCCCCGGCAAGTTCCGCGGGACGGAGGAACGGGACATCGGCGCCGGAACGCCGCGCCACGTCCTGGGTTTCCTCGTCGTCGGTCGAGACGATCGTCCGGTCGATCGCCGGCGTGCTGCGGGCGACATCAATGGTGTAGGCCAAGAGCGGCCTGCCGCAGAGCAGCCGGATGTTCTTCCGCGGCACGCGCTTTGATCCGCCGCGCGCGGGGATGATGGCGAGGACGCGCTTTCCGTGGAACATAGAGATCGTCTATTCCGATTTTTCGCCGAGATTGCCCATCGCCCCGAGCAATGCCTCGGCCACGCGATGACTCGACCTGCCGTCAACGCGCCAACACTCGGTTGCGACAATTTTTTTCCGTCCCGCACGATCGAGCTCGGGATGGGCAAGATACTCGTTGAGGTATCGCCTGAATTCGGCAACGGTTCTCGCGATGCGAGCGCCCCCACTCGCCAGAATCGGCTGATGATGTTCGTAGTCGAAATAGCGCCGGACGCTCTCCCGATAGGGTCGCACAGCAAAACCGTCGAATGCCGCCAAGATAATCGGCGCATCAAAGAACGCGGCATCAATGGCAATGGTGGAAGGGCCGCTGATGACGAGGGATGCATGGGCGAGCGTATCGGCAAGGTGGCGATCCATCTCAAAGTCGAATTCAATCTTGCGAGGGTTCACGGTCGCGTAGGGCGGCGCGGGACGCTCAATAATGACTCGGGCATCGCTCGCGAGCTTTTCCAGGGACGCAACGCTATCGTGGGGCGGGAGACGCACGAGGATCTGGCAATCGCGTGGCGCATACTCCCGGAGCGCAGCGAGGATGCCGGGATCAACGTCATTGTTGCTGAGATAGCGATCTCCGGTTGGCGCAAATACAATCAGTCGCTTCGCAGGATCACCCGAGATCCTCTTGAAAAATTCTTCGCGCGACGATCTCCGATTGGTCAGGTAGGCATCGTAATGCGGAATGCCCACGACACGAATCTGATCAGCCGGGATATCATGAAGCCGGATGGCCTCTTCCCGCACCACCTCGTTATTCACGAGCAGTATATCGGGTATCACCCGAATGAACCCCTTTGAGGTGAGATTGTCCCACGACCGCACCATGCCAACCGCCGGGATCCGACGAGCGCGCGCCTCGTGGAGGAGCCGCACGTCGTTGGCGTGCTGGACGTCGGTGGCGAACACGGCGCTTGGCCGGTAGCGCTCGATGAAAACGGCGAACCGGTCGCGCGGCATCAACCGCCGCTCGAGCGCACGAACGAACGCGCGGAGGACGCGGCTCCGCCCGAGGATCGGCGCAAGCCACGTCCCGCTGCCTTCCAGTTCCGTCTTCCGCTTTATGGCAAGCGCCCGGGTGTTGAGCGCCGCAAGGGAAAGATAACGGAATAAACGATCCTGCCACGATAGCGCTCGGCTCACGCTCTCCACGATAACGCCGCGCGACTCAAACTCCCACTCAAAGTAGAACTTCGTCTTCTCGGGCGCGAAGACGACGACGCGCACGTTCTTTTCAAGGAGATAGTCGAGAATCGGCGTGGCCAAAATGTTCCGCATGATGAGCGGATGGAAACTCGTGATGAATATCGTCTGCTGATCGCGCATGGTTCGTCTCCTCCCCCTCCTACCTATCATTTTTCGCGGCCTGTTTCACAGTAGCGTCATCGTACCATGCTTTTTCGCATAGCGAACGAGTCGTGCTCTCCGCGATCCCGCTCACAAGAAAAACGTCCCGGACCGATCCTCGGTCCGGGACGTGATGATGCCGATGACGCACTCCGCCGTTGTTGCCAATTCGGGGGGATGCGTACTGGCTGCTACGCGACGTCGGCGAGGAGGATGTTCTCGTCGAGCCGGATGTCGCGGGCGGCCCGGCGGCCGATGATCTTCGCGAGGTTGTCGTCCGTGGCGTACAGGCCATTCCCCGGACGCTTGGCGGTGAGCATGTCTTCGGTTATCACCGTCCCCCTCGGGATGTCGCGCGCCGCAGAGATGCTTTTCCGCATGCCGACGATGTTCTCCTTCTCCCCGCCCCGCGGAACGATGTCAGGCGAGCCGAGGGCGCGCTCCATAACGCGAACGGCGCCGACGAGCGCGCGGAACGCGTCCGGCTCCATCGAGGCCTTGTGGTCCGGGCCGGGGTCGTTCCGGTTGAGCGTGAAGTGCTTCTCGATGACGTTCGCGCCGAGCGCAATGGCGCCGATCGCGACCGTGTCGCCCTCGGTGTGATCCGAGAACCCGACCACCGGAACGAACCGCCGCAAGCTCTCCATGGCCCGCAGGTGCTGGTCTTCGGGCGCGGCCGGATAGTTCGTATTGCACTGGAGCAGGATCAGGTTCCCGGCTAGCGTTCCGGCGTCCGCGGCTTCGTCCCGAAACGCAGCAACCGCAGCCGCGACCTCAGCTTCCGTCGCCATCCCGACCGAGAGGATGACGGGCTTGCCGGTGCGCGCGGTCCGGCGGATGAGCGGGTGGTTGACCGTCTCGATGGAGGCGAGCTTGTACGCCGCGACGCCGATCGCCTCGAGTTCGTCCACGGCAATCGGATCATAGGCCGTGGAGAGGAAGAGGATGCTCTTTCCCTCGGCGTAGCGCTTCAGCATCGCGGCCTGATCCTGGGTGAGCTCGAGTTGCTTCAGCATGGCGAACTGACTCGTCGCCGCACCGATGTTGCGGTCCTGGTAGGCGGCCTTCGGCGCGTCGCGGCGGATCAGGCGCTCGGTCACGAAGCTCTGAAACTTCACCGCGTCCGCGCTCGAATCCTTGGCGGCGTCAATGAGGCGCTTCGCCTTTTCCATGTCGCCGTCGTGGTTCACCCCGGCCTCGGCAATGAGGAACGCGGGGCGGCCTGGACCGATTTCGTGAGATCCGATAGTGATGCGGTTTCCCATACCCTTCCTGATACCGTCCTCCGTTATCGCCGGCAAAACCGGCTACAAAGCGCCGCGCTTCGCGGCAAGGTACTGCAGCACCTCCACACGTTTCGCCGCGTTGATTATCAGGACCATCTGACGTTCCTCCCGATATTTCGCCGCGACCGCCGCTCCCGCGGTGACCGCGGTAACGTCAACCTCGAGCGGATTTTGGATCATGCCGAGGAACTGGAATCCGGCCCGGCGGTAGGTGTTCCACCCCGCGTCGTTCGAAAGAGCCGTCGTGAGCTCAACCGCATCGCTCTCGAGATGCTCCGCCACCGCCTTCAGGATCGCGACCGCCAAGAAGCCGAGGCCGCGTCCGTGGTAGGCGTCGCTCACGGCAACTCCCAACTCGGGAACTTCGACGCCGTGCTGGCGCGAATGTGCATTCCCCCCCGCTTTCCAGAGGAAGAAATGGCCGATCGGCCGATCCGCAGCGAGCATCAGGTAGGAGGCATCTATGCCGCTCTCCGCGGACTGAACTGCAGCCGCGAGCGCTTCCCGGAACCGGCTCTCGTCGTCCCAGGGATACGGACAAAAGAGCTCCCGCGAGCGCGGACCGAGCTCATCGCGGAACGATCGGAGCAGGGCCTCGTCGCCGGATCGCACGTTGCGAATGGCGATCCGATCTCCGCCCGAAAGATTTGCGCTCACCCGCACATCCCACGGTGTTTCCCCGTGGACGGAATAGTGAGCGGGATGCTGAGCGTGCCCGGCCGTCTGATACGCGCGCAGCGCCTCGTCCAAACGATTCGAAAGATTTGGCATCGCATTCATGCATTCATCGCCTCACGCTCCTTTCCCGCGCATCGTCGATTCGAAAAAATCAATCGACCGTTTGAGGTGCGGCCGCGCGGCGTAATCGGTCTCGTTGATTTCGAAGACCACATGGAGCTCCCTTGTCATCATACCCCGGATGAGCTCCGGCAGGTTTTCGATGTCACCTTGGCCCAACGGTACGCCCTCTTCGTGCCCAACGCTGCGCGTTGGATCAAAAAGCCCCCGACCGTCATTGAGATGTACCACATCGCCCGGCGCAAGCGCCATGACCTCATCCCTCAGACCCTTCCCGCAGAGCCGCTCCAGATCTTCGGGGAATACCCCTTTGTATATTTCATGGCATTCTGGACGCTCTCCCCAATTGAGCGATGCCGCGCGGTAGAGAGTCCGCGTGTGTGAGAGGTCAAGCGCGATGCCCAAGCCGATGTCTCGGAGTTCCCAGAATCCCCGTCCCGAATAGAGCGGGTACGGATTCCCGAGCTCGCGCAATGTCCCATCGCGCGGCCGGTCGCCGAATTCAGGAACGGGCGTGGTTTCGACTTTCACGGGGATGCGTTTCGCAGCGGCATACCGAGCGACCTCCTCGAGCGCAGGTGTTATGGCGCGCGCAAAATAGTTCTGAAAGAATACGAAGCGGTCTTCCGGACTCGCTCCGGCCGCCCGCCATTCTGCCGGGGTAAGGAGCGTGTTCAGATGGAATGTTACGATTGTTCCCGATCTTCCCGGCAGACCAGCCGCAAAATCAATGGCGGACCGCACGTGTTCGACCGATTGCTCCGGCGCATGGTAAAAATCCAGGTCCGCGAGCGGGAGATTTGAAACCATCACGATCATCGGCAGCGCCCCATGCCGCTCGGCGAGCGCTGCAATATGCGCATACTGCCGTTCCTTTGCTTCTCCGCGAAGACCTCTCTTGCCGCCACGGATCACGAGCATCAACCCGACCTTGCCACGACCGCTGTTGAGGAGCGATACGAAACCCAAACTTGTTTCCAAGTCCTCCATACTCTCCGCGCGTGCGGGTACATAGAGTGTCGTACCGTCGGTCATATTTTTTGCTGATGCGACTCTTCGCACCGCACCGATGTTCCCCTATCCATCTTTGATGGTCTCACAATAATATACAGCGGCATATCCATTGAGTCGTCGTACATCGCTTTTCTTTCGTAATCAGACCGCATGCTGTTGGATGCCATCTTCATGTTACGCGTCGCCGGCGCGAACCGGACGGAACCACGCCCGCGGCCGGAAGAGCTCTCGAAAGGCCTGGATGAAAAATTCCTTATCCTCGGCCTCGTAGGAAAAGAGTTTCCGGGGGAAAAGCCGGAGATGGGGATAACGGCGAGCGAGCATAGAGGTATTGAAATAGACCCGCCAGCTGTAACTCAAAAAAATATCCATCGCAAGTGCGTAGATGCCGATGATCGGCAGGAGCGCGGCAAGGATAGCGGCGGTAGCGACTCCCTCGGTGAGGAGGCGCATGGTAAGAATTTTCTGCTCGCGGAGAACGATCAGAGACGACTTCTGAAACTTATAAATACCGTAGAGCGGGATGTTGACGAGAATCAACAGGAAAAGCGGGATCGCCGATTGATACTTCGGGAGGAGAACGATGATGCCGACCGGTACCGCGACGGCTGATGCGATCACCGCGGCGCACCCGATCCAGAAAAGATATTTGATGCCTCGCCGATACGCGCTGCCGAAACGCGCCTCGTCTCCGATGATGCGCGGGAGGAGCGTGGTCACGGATCGGAGCGGGAACACCTGCTGCATATATGTAAATCCGGTGGTGGCCGCAGAGGTAATACCGACCGCTTCGGTACTCAGGAAGATACGCACGAGGATCGGATCAATCTGTTTAAAAACCTTGGAGATCCCGTAGCGCATCAAAATCCAACCTCCATACTGGCGAACGACGCCGACCATGAGCCATGCGCGCTTCATGGGAACGTGGCCGAACGCCAGCCGATACTCGCGCGAAAACGACCATCCGACATAGAGAAAAGATACCCCGGCCGTAACGATGGATATGATAAAAAGCTCCTTGAGCGTGAGCGCATGCCGAGCCCAGAACGTGAGTAGCAGCGCCAAGCGCACGAATTCCTGAACTGCGCCGGCGCCCATGGCGCGATAGGAAATGGTCGTGCGGAAGAAAATCGAAACCACCTCGCTGATCGCATTGACGATAAAAAACATGCTGGCGATGCGGATGAGTGTCGCGATGTCCTTATCGTAGTGCACCGCGATCAACTGGGCGCCCGCGAAGAGCGCGAGAAACGCCGCGATCCCGAGCGCGATTTTGAAACTCGCATATTCGAGGAAAAGCCGCTTCGCGTGGTCCCGTCGGCCTTCGGCGAACGAACGCGCGACTTCATTGGAGAGCACATCGTCGAAAAGTCCGCTCAACAAGGAGTCGGTAATAGCGATGACGGAAAGCACCAATTGGTACAGGCCGAATTCATATACGGAGAGCGCTGCAATGACGACGAACGAATTTGCCGCGCTCAACGCTTGGCCGATGCCCGACCAAAAATATCCGCGGACAGTTCCCCAGATGAGCAACTGGGAGAAGGTCGGTTTTTCGTGGTGTGCGATCGTAGGCACCATATCCTCAGTGGGTGAGATACCTCCCCATCCACGCGCGCGCGCGCTCGGCTTCTGAAAAGTCTCCGGACGAAACGCCTTCCCCTTGCCCCGAAGATGCTCCATGGAATGTTGTTCCGCGTATGAGCGAAGTCACCCCGATACTACCGCGATTCTTGCATTCGCTGTTTCCGGCGGCTATGGTGAAACGGACATGAACCCGCCAACCTTTTCCCCCGAACTACCTCTCTGACTGCGAACCACGAAGTATCACTCTTAAGTATGACTGCATGATATGAGCAAAGAAAAAGGTAGGCGGGTGAAGATCCTCATCACCGGAGCTACGGGACTGCTCGGGAGCGAGCTCGCCCAGCATTGGCAACGCCATGATACCACGGTTGCCGCACCCTCGAGCGTCGAACTTGACGTGTCCTCCGCGGATTCGGTGCGCCGCGCCGTTCGCGCGTTCTCACCCGACGTCATCATCAATTGCGCAGTCATCATCAGTATTGACCGATGCGAGGCAGAGCCGGATCTGGCCTGGGCGGTCAACCGTGACGGCGTTATGAACCTTCTCGAGGCGGCGCGCGAGTTCCCAGCACCGCCGCTGTTTATCCAAGTGAGTTCGTCCGAAGTGTTTGGCCGGTGGAACGGCGGATTTGCGATCAACGGCTACCGGGAGTACGACGAACCAAAGCCCGACACGGTCTATCAGAAGTCAAAAACCGAAGCCGAGCGCATGGTCGCCGAATTCGCCGCGAAACATCCGGAATCACTCTCGCGCTGGTACGTGATTCGCGCAAGCTGGCTCTATGGGGAAGGTCGTCCGACGTTTGTGGAACAATTCGCCGAAGCACTCCGCGCGCGCCAGGAGCTCACGATCGCCGAAGACCAATGGCGGAATCCCACCTGGACGCGCGACTTCGCAGCATCCCTCGATGCGCTCATTGCAAATCGCGAACCGAGCGGGATCTACCACATCGCCAACGAGGTCGCGCCCGGCGAAGCGACGGTGATGGACGTAATCGAGGAAATCCGAAGCTATTATGCGATACCCAAAGAAGCCATACGCCTCAAACCCGTGCATCTCCACGCTTTTTTCAAGATCCCCCGCGCGCCATCGAACGTGCTCTTGAACACGAAACTGCCGAGAATGCGGCCGTGGCGGGAGGCATTGAAGGAATATCTCTCGCTGCGATAATGACGCTCCGCGCTGCAGAGCAGCGCGGTATCAAGCGGAAAGATTTATATTGAGAAACCTGCGGTTTCTCAAACTCTTCCCTGCAAGGTAACCGCGCAGCAGAGCTGGCGCGGAATTATCAAGTTAAAATTCCAATACCGAACTTCGAGCAAAAGCGCCCGGCACGAGGATGCACCAACTCCCATAACATCCTTATATTCTCAAGTTTGTAAGGATGTTTTATGTTCGCCGGAACGATTTCAAGAAGTGAACGAACGTCATGCCATAAGGGGACAGTGTGTGCTCTACGAACTTGCCGCGATATTTCTTATTGACTAATCCCGCCTGATGAAGGCGCCTGGTGTGCTCGCCTATCGTTTTTGCATTTGCTCTGAGCGATTCGATGATGCCATAGAGGGTAATGCTTTTATGCGCATCAATAAGAAGCAATATCTCAATGCGATAGTGATTCGCCATTCCTTTCAGATGCCGCTCCATTTGCCGCGCGGTCTTTAATTTTTCCATATCCGTACTATACATAATACCCCTACAAACTCAAGTTTATAAGTTTGTTGTTGCGGAAATCCCAAGCCATAGGGCGGCTATGCAAAGGGCCGCTCCACTGCCGAAATTAGCAGAGATTACTTGCCAATCGCCTACCCGCCGACGGGCGGAGAGGTTGGAATTTGGTGCTTCGAAACACTTTCGTAAACCGCGAGCATCCCGTCGGCATAGCGGCTCCACGAAAAATTCGCGCGGACGAACGCCGACCCCTCGGCGCTCAATTTCCGGTAGAGCGCGGGGTGCTCGCAGAGGTCCCGCACCGCGCGCGCGATGCCCGCGGGGTCTTTCGGGTTCACGATGAGGCCGGTTTCGCGATCGCGGACGACCTCATGGGCTCCCGCGCTTCGCGAAACAATAATGGGCATGCCGGTTGCAAGCGCTTCAAAGGGAGAAAGACCGTCGGACTGGAGGTGATGCGGATAGAGGTAGATGTCGCCGGTCTGATACTGTCGCAGAAGTTCCTCTTCTGAAACCTTGCCGAGGAAATGGATATGATTCTCCAGTCCTTGTCCCGCGACCAGGGTGCGAAGTTTTTGGGCGTACGCCGGATCGCTTTCGGGGTCGCCAATGATATTGAGCGCGGCATTGATCCCTTCATTACGAAGAATTTTCACGGCTTCAATCGCATCCTCGAACCGCCGATGCGGGAAAAAAATGCCGCTTGTCAGAAGCCGTACCGCTGCCGAAGGCGGCGTGCGCTCGCGATAGGCGAAGTGATCCATATTCGGGCCGTTCCGCACCACGATTGCGTCGCGGCCAAAATAGTTTTTCATGAGCCCGCAGTTGAATTCGTCAACGACCACGATGGCGTCCTGCGCTCCGATGTAGCGGGCGTTTTCGTAGCGGTCGCGAATCCGGTAGCCCGCGCGTTTCCACCACGGCTGATCGTAGGCCGGATCAATGTCCGCGAGCTTGTCCACGCCCCAGAGCATGGAGTGGGTGTCGTTCGTATTCCATACCGAGGGAATGTCCCGAAGGCGCCGCTTGAAAAACGCGGCCGCGCGGTGGGCCACGCGATCGTGCGGATTCAAAAGTTCGGTATCGGGGTCAATGAGCCGGGCAAGGGCCTTGGCTGATTTTGTTTCATGGCGGATGGCAACAATGGTCGCAAGGTATCGGAGAAGAGGAATGTTCGCGAGCCGGGGAAACACCGGCGGACGCGCGACTGCGGGATCAAGCACTACCGCCTTGAACGGAGTCAAAAGATCGGGATAGCATTTTTCCGCCGAATAAAAAAACGCGTAGAGCGTTACCTCGTGCCCTCGTTTTTTGAGCTCGTTCGCGAGCGAAAGGGCTTGGCGTTGCGTTCCGCCTTTCACATCAAGCCGCCGGACAATGATGGCAATTTTCACAATGCACACTATAGCAAAATCTTCTTCGTCGAACCCCCTTGACTTTCTAAAAGGAGTAATGTACGGATTAATGACTGTTGCCCTGGAAAGAACTTTGTCAGGTGAAACCTATCGCAAGGGGAAAGGAGATGCGGACGATGGAAAAGAGGCCGAAGACGAAGAAGTGCTCGACGTGCAGGGGAACGGGACGAGTTCCGTCCCTGTATATGGGAGGGTCCTGCCTCGTGTGCGGGGAAAGAGGAAGGGTTCTCGTGAAGCCGCGACGTGCACCCTGCTTCGCATGTGCGGGCAAAAAGGGGCTGCAGTGCAAGAACTGCAAGGGTGCCGGTACCGTGCTTACGCACGTACTGCCGTAAACCAATCGCGAAAGGAGGCCCCGCGTGGGCTACGATTCGTACGATCCGAGTGCAGTGGCAATACTCACGACTACCTTCTACCGGAGCATGGACGAACTCCGGTTCCGACTCGCCTGCAAGACCACATGCGCTGCCCGGGAAGCCGGCCATCCGGTCCTGCTCGTTGACGGCTCGCCCGACCGGAGCATCCGCGATGCCTTTACGGACCTTGGCGCCGTGGTTCTCGCGGAGACCGACCACGGCATCGGGCCGTCGCGGCGGCAACTCTTCACCGTCGCCTGCCAGACCAGCCATCCGTTCTTCCAATGGATGGAGATCGAGAAGACGGACTACATCCGCTCCATCCCCCTGGTCGCAGAGCCCGTAGCCCTGGGCTTGGCGAACGTGGCCACCCCGCGGCGCAAGGACCTCGCGTCGTACCCGCAGTTCCAGGCCCTGACCGAGACAACGGCGGACCTTGTCTACGAGTCATACATGGGCAAGGGGTTGCGGCCGATGTTCGGCCCGGTCCTCTTCGACCGGGAAGCGCTTCCGTACTTCGAGGAGTGCAACCCGGCCCTGAAGTACGGAGGCCACGACACCTACATCCAGCACATTGCCCCGATGGAGTGCCGCGCGAACGGCCGTCGGGTGATGAGCGTAGAGGTGGATTTCACCTACCCTCCCGATCAGCGGGCGGAGGAAGAAGGCGCGCTCAACGCGGAGATGATCGAGAAGCGCCTCCGCCAGCAACTCGAATGCGTCCAGAACTACATCCTCGCCGGCGAGGCGCTCGGCCTGCGGTCTCCGCGGTTGTAGCGGCGATTTCTTTCAACCGTGAGCGGGGCGTCCCAGCTGGGACGCCCCGTATTCCTTTTTTACTCCAACCCGGACTATGCCAACTTCTTCTTTTTGAAATATTCCCCGAAGACGTCGGCCATGTAGCCGATGTCTTTGTTGGTGAGTTCTTGGTGGCAACAGCCACCGGTATCTGCCGTTCGCGGAAACAATGTCAGGAAAAAATGGGTACTAACCGAAGATGCGCGTTGCTCCGAGCAATATTTTCTGATTCAATAGAACGCATGACCAAGGACGGAAAAAAAGTTGCGCTTCTCACCGGAGTCACCGGCCAGGACGGTTCATACATGGTCGATTTTTTATTAGCCAAAGGGTACGAGGTTCACGGGATCGTGCGCCGGAATTCGAGCTTCAATACCTGGAGGATTGAGCATATCTACGGGGGCACGGTGCAGGAGGCGCGCGATTTTTTTATGTACTACGGCGACCTCACCGACGCGAACTCCCTCATCCACATCATCGAGAAGATAAAGCCGGACGAGGTCTATAACTTCGGCGCGCAGTCGCACGTCCGCATCAGCTTCGACATTCCGGAGAACACCGCAAACGTCACCGGACTCGGGGCGCTCCGCCTGCTCGAAGCGCTCCGCGTGAACCATTCCCACGCGAAATTCTACCAGGCCGGTTCGAGCGAAATGTTCGGCCTCGCCAAGGAAATCCCCCAGAACGAGCATACGCCGTTCCATCCCCGCTCGCCCTACGCGGTGGCCAAGGTATTCGCCCACTGGACCACGGTGAACTACCGCGAGGCCTACAAGATGTTCATCGTGAACGGCATCCTCTTCAACCACGAATCGCCGCGGCGCGCCGAGAATTTCGTCACGAGAAAAATCACCACCGGGATTGCCCGGATCCTCGCCGGAAAACAGAAAAAAATCTACCTCGGCAACCTGGACGCCAAACGCGACTGGGGCTACGCGCCCGAATATGTGGAGGCGTGCTGGCGAATGATGCAGCGGGAAAAACCCGAGGACTACGTCATCGGCACGGGCGAGACGCACACCGTGCGCGAATTCGCCGAGGAAGCGTTCCGGCTCGCCGGCATTCCGGATTGGCGGCGCTACGTCGAAATAGACCCGCGCTACCATCGTCCCACGGAAGTGCCGATACTCCTCGCCGATGCGAAAAAAGCGCGGGAGCAACTCGGCTGGGAGCCCAAAGTGAAATTCAAGGACCTCGTGAAAATCATGCTCGCAGCCGACTGCGCGCGCGAGGGCGTAAACCCCGTTACCATCCGGCCCGAGGGCGGGGGTTTTCTATGAGATCCCTGAATTCTCCTTCCCTTCCCACCCTGACGGATGGATGTACGGATTGTAACGGGGTGAAAATTTTCAGAATATGAAGCTCAAGCGCCGCAGATACCAAATCGGCGTTGGCGGCGTCCGCATCACCCCCCTCGCGAAGCGCTACGTCAATCGGGTGCTGGATTCGGGCCGGCTCACCTACGGCCCGTTCTTGCGGCGCTTCGAAACTGAGTTTGCTCGCCTCCACAAGCGCCGCTTTGCCGTTTCCCTGAACTCGGGAACATCCGCGCTCCAGGTTGCGGTACACGCGATGAAAGAGATGTACGGTTGGAAGGATGGGGATGAAATCATCGTGCCCGCGCTCACCTTCATCGCGACCTCGAACGTGGTCATCCAGAATAACCTCCGCCCGGTGTTCGTTGACATTGACCCGAAGACCTATCACCTCGACCCGGCCAAAATCGAGGCGGCGGTCACCCGGCGAACGCGCGCCATCATGCCGGTGCACGTCTTCGGCGTATCCGCGGACATGCCGCCGATCCTCGCCATTGCCAGGCGCCGCAAACTCCGCGTGATCGAGGATTCGTGCGAAGCGGCATTCGTGAACCACCGCGGCGAGCCCGTGGGGTCGCAAGGCGACATCGCCTGCTTCTCGACCTATCAGGCGCATCTTGTCACCACCGGCGTCGGCGGCATCCTCGCGACGAACGACCCCGCCATCGCGGTAAAGGCGAGGAGCTTGGCGAACCACGGCCGCGATTCGATCTACATCGCCATGGATGACGACCGCGGCAAGCGCGGGAAGGCGCTCGCCGAGGTAGTTGACCGCCGCTTCTCGTTCGTTTCCATCGGCTACAGCTACCGCCTCACCGAACTCGAGGGAGCGCTCGGCATGGCCGAGCTCGCCCACTGGAAAGAAGCGCTGGCCAAACGCCGGGCCAATGCCGAATACCTCTTGAAAGGCCTGGCGCCGTATTCCGCGATGCTCCAGCTCCCCTCGTGGCCGGATCACTCGGAGCACGCCTTCATGATGTTCCCCATCGTCATCCGCGACCGCCGCATCAAAAAGTCCGCGCTCACGAGGTGTCTCGAAACATGGAACATTGAAACGCGCGACATGCTGCCGCTTTTGAACCAGCCGGTCTACCGGAGGATGTTCGGCAACATCGAGCCGAAGTATCCGGGAGCCGCCTGGGTGCGGAAGAACGGCTTCTACATTGGCTGCCACCCGGGGCTCTCCCGTTCCGATCTTCTCTACACCGTCGCGGTATTCAAAGAGTTTTTCCGCCGCGCGGGCGCGCGACGGTAGTTCGACGGACGATCAACGCACGCGGAAAATTTCAACGAGATCGTTCCCGTAGACGCGCTCCAGCCGCGGCTCCTGGTGAAGATCAACTTCGCTGATTTCGCGCTCCCAGGGGCCGTAGTAGACGTAACTTCCGGGAAAATCGCCCCATGCCACGCGCAGATTGCGATACCGCTCGACGAGATCCGCGATGACGGCGGGCGGGATGATCTGCCGCTGCGGCCGCAGGAGCTGATCGAATTGCTGCTGGGGGTTGAACGTCTGCCCAAAGAGCATGGTCGGAACCTTCAGGAAATTCCGGGAGGTGTGTTCGTCATCGCATCCGCCGCGCAAGGCGCAGAGCGTCGGCTCGCGATACTTTCCGTGAAGCAGCATTTCGACCCGGTCGGCCGGAACGCGGAACAATTTTTCCGATTGCAAAAACCGCTCTTCAAGCTCGCGCTGCGGGATAAATGTTTCCTCCGCAAACGCGAGGTACGGAACGGCTGACGTGTATCCCACGAGATATACGGACGTTATGTAGGAACTCGACAGCACCCGGGCATCGCGGGGGATATTTTCCTGCATCCACTGCCACGATTGCCAAACCTCGGCGGGGAACGAAAACGCTTTCATGGTTTGAGCATCCGGATGCAGGTAGAACGACGCATTGATGACGCGCTTCGACATGAGCAGGATCAGGAGCAGGACGATCATCCCCTGCCACACCCGGCGCTGCCCGAGAACTCCGGGCCAGAGGTTCCGCACGGGAACGACGCAGCAGCTGATGAGGAGTGCGGCCAGCGTATAGAGCGGTACGCCAAAGGCCTTGTACCAGTGATCCACCATGAGATTGAATCCGGTAACGATCTGGACGTTCCAGAGGATCGCCATGAGGGCGAGCGCGGTGCCGAAGAAAATGGCGCTTCGCCCGAGCTGCTTGCGCGAGCGCCACGTGAGAAACCCTAAAATCGCATACAGGAGATAATCCCGCCACACGGAAATGCGAAACCCGCGCCCGTACTCCGTGGCCGCCCCGGCCCAGCGGAGAAGTATCTCTTCGTGGCCGGGAAGATGCAGTAAACGCCACGCATTGATCCCGTGGGGAATGAGAACGATCGCCGCCGTTGCGATGAACATGAGCCACGGCCTCACGTCGCGCCGACGAAAAACGAGCTCGCCGAGGAAGAGCAAGCCGGCCAATCCCGCCAGGAACAGAAAATAATGAAGATAGATATACGCGAGAACCCCCACCGCCGCACCGGCCCAGAGTCCGCGCCGAACGCTCGGCTCGCGCCAGAATTGATACAGGAACCCGAAGGCCACAATGAAAAACGGCAGGGTCAGGAGCGGCTCGTTGATCCGCGAGAGGTAGAGCAGCGGAATGGGTGTGCGCACGAGCGGCAGGAAATTCTTGAGCGTCGCGATCGGCGCAAGCTGCGCGCTCCGCTCGAGGTAAAAGATCATGACCGGCGTCATCGCGCCGGTGGCGGCAAACAGCATTGCGCCGAGCCAATCCTCGAAGAATTTCCTCGCGAGCCAGTAGAGCGAGAGGAAAATAATCGCCGGAAAAACAAACAGGAGAACCAGGTAGGCCGTATCCGGATCCCCGAAAAGCGCGATCGCGCCGCCGTAGATCAAAAAGAGGCCGGGAGGCGCAAGGTACGGCTTCCCGCGATTCTCGGGGGCAAAAAGATCAACCGGCGGAAAATGGCCCTCGGCGACCTCGTGCGCGAACGGCACGTACCAAATCGCGGTGTCGCCCTGGGTCGGCGTCACCTGCTGGAGCAGGAGATAGACGCCATCGCCGTCTCGCTCGATGGCGGACTTGATAAGCAAGCTCGGAGCGACGTATAACGCTCCTACCGCGAGCGCGAACGCGGCCACCATCGCCCCCCGAAGACCGACTGACGGATGCATACGCGCTGAACTACGCGAAATAGCGCTTCTTGATATTGAGCCGCCAGAACATGGATATGATCGCCCGAAGGACGCTCCCGGTATTGCGCCGCAGCATCTTGAAGTTGACGCCCTTTCGCTCCGGGGTAAGGGCGAAGGGAACTTCAGCGTAGCTCAGGCCGCGTTTCAGCAGCGTCGCGGTGACTTCGGCCATGTAGGCGAATCCCCCGACCGTCATCGGCACCGTGCGCCATACGGCCGTCCGGACGATCAGCGGACCGTTATAGTAGCGAATCCGGTTCCCGAAAAGGAGGTTCATGATGGCCGTGAACACGATGGAGAGCAGGCGCCGGAACCACGTCCGGTTCCCGTAGCCGATGAGATAGCCGATGACGATATCGCGTCGGCCAATGGCCGAAAGCAGGTTATGAAAATGCTCGGGGCTCGGATAGTTGTCCGCGCTCACGAACGCAAACGTGTATTCCTTCCTCGCCTCGGCGACCGCGCGGCGGAGGTTATAGCCGAGGTTCCTGTTCTCCGGATTATGCAACACCCGCACCCTTGCATCCGCCCGCGCGCACTCGTCCGCAATAGCCCCGGTGCGATCGCGGCTCCCGTCGTTCACCACGAGGATTTCGTAGTCATCCGTGAAGCGCGCAAGCGCTGCATCGGTTGCGGCGATGGCCGACGCCACCGTCGCCTCCTCGTTGAAGGCGGTGATCACGGCGGTGACGGAATGGTGCGGCGCGTCCATGGTGCCATACTACCGCGCGGGCGCTGAAGGTTGTAGTCCGGTCGGTTGCCCCCGGGGCTGCTTTGCTATACATTGGAGCAGTCCGTTTCCCATGACGCGCCAAGGGGTATTTTCATGGCCGAGAAAAGGAGGAAGTCAAAGAGCATCTTGATCACCGGCGGCGCCGGGTTTATCGGCAGTAACACCCTGCTCTACTTGTACCCGCGCTACCCCCGCTACGAATACATCGTGCTCGACGCGCTCACCTACGCCGGCGACATCAGGAATATCCCCCCGGAAATCCACAAAGCGCGAAATTTCCGGTTTATCTACGGCGACGTTCGCAACACGAAGCTGGTGGATCATCTGGTTTCCGGGGTTTCGCACGTCATCCATTTTGCGGCCGAGACGCACGTTGCCCGCTCCATTTACGATGACTCGAATTTTTTCACCACCGATGTTCTCGGAACGCAGTGCATCGCGAACGCGGTCCTGAACCACCGGAAAAACATCGAGCGGTTCATCCATATTTCCACGAGCGAGGTCTACGGCACCGCGCAGGCAAGGATCATGGCCGAGGATCATCCGCTCGTGCCGGCAAGCCCCTATGCCGCGGCGAAAGCCGGGGCGGATCGCCTGGTGGAGGCCTACTACCTCACCTACCGCATTCCGGCGGTCATCATCCGCCCGTTCAATCAGTTCGGCCCGCGCCAGCACCTCGAGAAACTGATTCCGCGCTTCATCACAAGCTGCCTCATGAACCAGCCGCTCACCGTGCACGGCAGCGGCCGGAGCCAGCGCGATTTCACCTACGTCGACGATCTCTCCCGGGCCATTGATCTGATTCTGCACGCCCCGCGGGAGAAGGTGGAAGGCCATGTGTTCAACGTCGGGAGCGGCGAAAGCCATTCCATCGGCGAAATCGCCCGCACCATCCTCTCCGTCATGAATAACACTTCACCCGAGAAGAAGATCGTCTACAGCGAATCCATACAAAACATCGGCGACCGGCCGGGACAGGTGTACCGTCACACGGCCTCCAACGATAAAATCCGGAAAGCGCTCGGGTGGAAGCCGGAGATTACGTTTGACCAGGGGCTCGCGAAAACCATTGGGTGGTACGCCGCGAACCGGGACTGGTGGCAGGATAAAGTATGGATGCAGCACGTGCCGATCGAAACGAGCGAAGGAAAAATCGAGCTCCACTAAGCGCATATGAAACTTGCGGACTACGTCGTTGACTACCTCGTGTCCCTCGGAGCGAAGCACGTGTTCCTCGTGACCGGCGGCGCGGTCGCGCATGTCGTGGATGCGGTCGGACGGCGCAAGCGGGAACGGGGCGATTTTGACTACGTCTGCGTCCAGCACGAACAGGCCGGGGCCATGGCCGCGGAGACCTATTCGCGCCTCGGCCCGGGAATGGGCGTGGTGCTCGTTACGAGCGGCCCGGGCGCGACCAATCTCATTACCGGCATGTGCGGCTGCTGGTTCGACTCCATTCCGGCGCTTTTCATATCGGGACAAGTCGCGAGCGCTGAATCGGTGGATGCGATCGCGGCAAAGCCGCGGCAGGTCGGATTCCAAGAAACGGATATCGTGCGGATCGTTGCGCCCATCACCAAGTTCGCCGAAAAAATAGCCGACCCCGCACGAATACGATACTGTCTCGAGAGGGCCGTATATCTCGCGCGCGCCGGAAGGCCGGGGCCGGCTCTCATTGATATTCCCGTTGATCTTCAGGTTGCGGACATCAATCCCGATAAACTGGCCGGCTTTGATCCGGTAGAGGAAGGACTCACCCCGGAAACCGACAGCGATGAGACCGTCACTCAAAAAATCAGCGATATTATCGCGCTCATCAACCAAGCCGAGCGGCCGGTACTCCTACTGGGTGGAGGAATAAAAATTGCCAAGGCCGAACGAGAAGCAATCGATTTCGCCGAAGCGCTCGGTTTCCCCATTGTCGTTTCCTGGAGCGGGTTCGATATCCTGCCCCATGACCATCCGCAATACATGGGTCACCTTGGCGTGTACGGAGCCCGCGGAGCCAATTTTCTGGTTCAGAACGCGGACCTACTCATCAGTTTGGGTTCGCGTCTGGACACACGCCAAACCGGCGGCCGGGTGAAGACGTTTGCCCGCGGCGCGAAAAAGGTCATGGTGGACATTGACCGGAATGAAATCGAGAAGGGACGGGGCCTTGCGATTGATGTCGGCGTACATGCAGACGTACGACATTTTCTCGAACTTGCACGGCCTCGTCTTGCCGAGATCGTAAAGCGGGACAGATCCGCATGGATCAGCCGCGCCCGTGCGTGGAAGGAACGATACGGAACCCCAAAGAACGATCCGCCCGCGAACGGCATCAGCGCCTATGATTTCCTGAAAGCGCTCTCGGATGCGCTTGGCGAAAATGAAACCATTGTCGTTGACGAGGGCGGAAACCTGGTCTGGACCATGCAGTCCTTCGCGATCAAGAAAGGACAGCGATTGATCTCGACGTTCGGGAATTCCCCCATGGGATATGCGCTCCCGGCCGCGATCGGGGCTTCGGTGGCACTCGGCAACAAGCCCGTCATCTGCATTGACGGCGACGGCGGGTTCCAGCCGAACACCCAGGAACTGCAAACCGTGGCATATTACAAACTCCCGTTGAAAATTTTCATCATGAATAACCGCGGCATGGCGATCATCAAGCAGTTCCAGGATGCCTATTTTGATTCGAATTACTATGCCTCAAGTCCGGAGCACGGCTTCGCAAGCCCGGATTTTGCGGCAGTCGCCCGCGCCTACGGAATTGACGCAATCACGCTTGAGAAGCCGGAGGATATTTCATCCGGCATTCAAAAAGTTCTCTCGCACGAAGGCCCGATTCTTTGCAACGTGCTCGTTGATACGAACCAGAAATTGTCACCCAAGCTCGAATTCGGCCGGCCGCTCGAAGATATGTCGCCGTATCTTCCGCGCGAGGAATTCATGAAAAATATGATCGTGGAACCGCTGCCGGAATCAAAAGAAATCCCGACATCAACGGGCTGGCAGACGCTGCAATAGAATCCTGACCTCATGGACTCGCCAAGAAGATTCCACCTTGCCAAGAACGCCGAACGCATGAAGGGCGAGGCCGCCTATGCGATGTTAGCCCAGGCCCAGGAGCTCGAACGCATGGGCAAGAACATCGTTCATCTTGAGATCGGCGAACCCGACTTTTCGACGCCGGAGCATATCAGCGCCTCTGGCGCGAATGCGATACGAGACGGAAAAACGAAATATACCGCAACCCTCGGCATCCCGGAACTCCGCTCCGCAATCGCCTCGTACGTGAATCAAACACGAGGGGTTCGGGTCTCCCCGGAGATGGTGGCGGTCACGCCGAGCGCAAAGACCGCAATTTACCTCGCCATGACGGCGATTCTGGAACCGGGAGATGAGGTTATCTATCCCAACCCGGGATTTCCCGTTTACGAAAACGTGATCGAGTTCTTGGGATGCGTCGCAAAGCCCGTGCCACTCCTCGAAAAAAATGATTTCAGTTTTGATCTTGACGCGTTCAAAAATTTGCTGACCAAAAAAACGAAACTCGTTATTCTGAATTCGCCGAGCAATCCCACGGGCGGCGTGATTCCGCTTGAAGATCTCAAGACAATCGCAAGATTAGTCAAAAAAACAAACGCATGGATCATGAGCGATGAGATTTATTCGCGCATCTCCTACGGCCATCCCCGCCCGGCAAGTTTGTACCGCCTCCCCGGGATGCAGGAACGAACGATTTTCGTGGATGGTTTTTCAAAGACCTATGCGATGACCGGCTGGCGGCTTGGATATTTCGTGATGCCGGAGCGCTCTATGGGCGCGATTGAGAATCTTCTGGTGAATTCCATTGCCTGCACCGCGACGTTTGTGCAAATCGCGGGAGTGAAAGCGCTGAACGGCCCGCAGAATACGGTGCGAACCATGGTTAAAGAATTCGAGAAGCGCCGGGACTTTGTGATTCGCGAGCTCAATACAATTCCCGGATTCTCCTGTCAGATACCTCGCGGGGCCTTTTACGCCTTCCCCAACATCAAGAAGACCGGCATGAGCTCGGAAAAACTGGCCCGTCATATTCTCTATAAGGCCGGGGTAGCGCTGCTTCCCGGAACCGCGTTTGGCAAATACGGCGAAGGATACCTCCGAATCTCCTATGCGAACTCAATGGAAAACCTCAAAGAAGCCCTCACGCGAATCAAAAAATCACTGGAATGAAAAGACGGCCACCACGCGGGGATGGCCGTCGAACGACAGAATAGGACGTCAGCTTTTGAGCCGACACTGACTGTCGAACTTGTTCGCGAGGGCGACGTACGTTGCGTCCTCCATTTCAAGTTGCGCTCGGCAATCGTTCGCCCACTCGCCGAGGTAGGCGAAGGCCGTCGGCAGCACGATCTCTTCATGCGACCCGACCAGCGGCTGCGGCAGCTGGTCCACACGGAACCACTTCCCCTTCGTTGGCTCGCCGTCCACCTCGGCGAGGTGAATCAGCATGAGGTAGAAACCGCGGTCCGGATCATCGATGGTTTTGACCGACTTCAGATCCAGGCGCCGGAACGGCAGGTCATCGAACTCGTTCCTACGGAGCCGGTCCAGGGCTCCTCGGATCGTTCTTCCGTCGGAAATCCGGAACCCGACTCCGGGCGAGTGCCACATGCCCGGATACGGCTCGCTCGGGTTCTCCTCGAGCGTCGACCGCTGGGCCAAGAACACCTCCCAGTACCGGGCCGACGGTCGCACAACCACCACCTCGAGCGATACGTTCAGGCCGGCGCTGACCTGGGCTTCGTAGACGTTCGGCGGCACGCTTCTCGACTGCCGGACCCATCCGAAGACCTCGATGGCCCGGGCTTGCATCTCTTCCGTCCAGTCCTTCTTCTCGAACGGTTCACTGAACCTCGGTTTCGGTGGCATCCGTTCCTCCCTGTTGGCCGCTACGCTGCGGGTTCGAGTTCGCTGCTCAGAAACGCTGGCTACCTGTCTGGTACTTAACATACCACGACCAGAAAGTCAACGGTTCGCGATTTCCAAAAAGGCACATCAATTCCAGCGACGCTTCATGAGGCGTTTATGCAGATTGTGAGATATAATTGAGGAGTAAACTCTACGGTCAGTCGGAGAAAAACCGCAATGTCGAAAATTCTTATCACCGGCGCCACTGGCTTTGTCGGCTCAAATCTTTTGCGGCGGCTCGTAAAAACCGATAATGAACTCCGCATACTCCATCGAGCCGGAAGCAATTTTTGGCGCATCGCCGACATAGTTTCTGAAACCACGAAGCACGAAGTTGACCTCTCGGAAGCAGAAAAGCTGAAGGAAATCATCGGGGGAATCCGCCCCGACTACATTTTTCATCTGGCAAACGCGGGCGTATACGGAGGCGTGTCGTCATCCGATGCGGACTTGGTGAAGGTCAATCTCCTCGGCCTCGTAAATCTTTTGGAAGCGTTGGAACATATCCCCTACCGAGGATTCATCAATGTCGGCAGTTCGTCGGAATACGGCCCCAAGGATGAGCCGATGCGCGAGAGCGATATCTGCGAACCCGTAAACGTCTACGGCGTCACCAAGCTCGCCGCCACGCATTATGCGAGCTACGGGGGGCGAGTGAAGCAAAGACCAATCCTTACCTTCCGCCTTTTCTCGCCCTACGGACCCTTCGATGACCACCGCCGGCTGATCGCGAAGACCATTCTCGAACTCTTGGCCGGACGCGATCTCGCGCTCGCGAATCCGAGCGCGGTGCGGGACTATATCTTCATTGATGACGTGATTGATCTCTTTCTCGAGGCCAAGGATACGGCTGCGGCGCATGCGGGAGAAGTATTCAACGTGGGGACGGGCAGGGAACACGCGATACGAGACGTTGTTGACGCCATTGCCCGCGCCATGAAAACCGGCGCAAAAATCGAATGGGGAAAAGCCGCTCCGCACGCCGGAGAACCCCCGAAATGGGAGGCGGACATGGCGAAGACATTCGCGGCATTTGCCTGGCGGCCGCGCCGCTCCCTCGAAACGGGCCTCGGCGAAACCGTTCGGTGGTTCCGGGAAAATCGGACGCGCTACGACGAATTCTTGAAGCAACGGCCATGAAACGAAAAACAGTAAAAAACGGGCTGACGCGCCCGGAGGTGGCTACGCTGGCGCGCCTCCTCGGTAAGATGCCGCCGGTGCCCGACATCCCGCCCGAGCTCTTCGTTTCGGTCATGCAAAAGAATGTTCCGGTTACGATTGACCTCGCGATCGTGCGCGCGGGGAAGCTCCTCTTGACGCACCGCCGCGATGCCTATTTCAAGGGTTGGCACTTCCCCGGCAGTTTCATGAGTCCGGGCGAAACCGTTGCCGAGGCGGCGCGGCGCACCGCGCTCGGGGAAACCGACCTCAACATCCGGAACTGCCGACTGCTCGGCGTATTCAATTGCGTCCGGAACAAGCGCTTCCATTTTGTTTCGTTCTTTCTCTTGTGCCGCGCGAACGGCGCACCCGCGGACGGAACATGGTTTTCGAAACGTCCGCGCGGCCTCATCCCGGAGCACGAACGTCTATGGCGGAACGTGGAAACATGGCTCCGCAGCAAAAATCCGGACCTGCCGCTTGCGATTGGAGAAACGAAATAGCGTGGCATCCGCGCTTTGCGAAAAATCTTTGACATCCGGCAACGCATCGTGGTACGCATAATCCTATTCGCATCGCGAAACGCAAACCAAGCAGACACAAGAAGGAGAAACCGATGATCGCGACCGAAAAAGTTCTCGAACAGTTGAGCATCCTGTACCTTGAAACGCAGTGTCCCCGCTGCGGCGCAGCCGTAGCTAGAGTCGTCACGCTCCCTGCGTCCTATCCGATGTCCGTTCTCCTGGAACAAGACCACGAGGCAATCCAGTGCGAGCGGTGCGGAGGACTCGGAGCAAGAGAAGTATTCGGCAGAGTCGAATTCCAGCATCCTGACGATATGCGCCGGTTTTTCAAGCGAGCGTGGATCGTCAAAATCTACCAAGGCGGGGTACTCGCAACGACTCCAGCAACGCTCGAAGAGGCCTGGCAACGCTGAAGAATGCAGTCGCCTGTGCCGCGCCTCCCTCGGCCCATTCTCACGGATGGGCCTTCATTTTTTCGGATTTGTCGCATACAATGAAGTATTGCCGAATCCCAAATATCAACAGGATTCCTGCCGACTATGAAAACGCCGGTAAAACCAATACGGGTCTCCTACGCAACGACTGCCTACGGCAAACCCGAAATTCAAGCGGTTCTTGATGTTTTGAACCGGCCGTCGCGCATGATCGTGGCCGGAGAGCTCGTGCGTGAGTTCGAGCGCAAAGTTGCCGCGTTGTTTGGAAAAAAATACGGCGTTGCGGTGAATTCCGGATCTTCGGCAAATCTCCTCGCGGTTGAGCTCGCTGGACTCCCGAAAGGATCGGAGGTTATCACTCCCCTGCTCACGTTCGGAACAACGGTGGCGCCGCTCATCCGGAAGGAGGGGCTTGTGCCGGTTTTTGCCGACGTTGACCCGCGAACCTACCAGATCAACGTCAGCCAGATTGAACCGCTCATCACCCGGAAGACGCGGGCGCTCATGGTGCCTCTGCTCCTCGGCAATCTCCCGGATCTCGCGGGCCTCCGCCGCATTGCGAAGCGGCACGGGCTCCTCTTTATCGAGGACTCCTGCGACACCATCGGCGGATCGTTCCGGGGAAAACCGACCGGGAGCTATTCGGATATTTCCACCACGAGTTTTTACGCTTCGCATATCGTAACCGCGGCGGGCGGCGGCGGCATGATCCTGCTCGACGACCGGGAATTGGCGCGGAGAGCCCTCGTGATGTCGAACTGGGGCCGGCAATCAACGCTGTTCGGCGTCCATGACGCATCCGAGAACATCCGGAAACGCTTCCAAGCGCGGGTGGCGAACATTCCCTATGACGCGAAATTCATTTTCAGCGAACTCGGATACAATTTCCAGATGACCGACGTCCAAGCCGCGTTCGCGCTCGAAAACCTCAAACGCCTGCCGGAATTCGCCAAACGCCGCAAGGCGAATTTCACGCGCCTGATGGAATTTTTCAAGCGGCATGAAAAATTTTTCATCCTGCCCGAGCAGCTGCCCGGAACCGACACGCCGTGGCTCGCATTCCCGCTCACGATCCGGCCGGGATCGCCCTTCACGCGCCTCGCGCTGACGAAATACCTGGAAGAGCGCAACATTCAGACGCGACCGGTTTTCAGCGGGAATATCCTCAAACATCCCGGTTTCCGAAATCCCGGCGCGCACAAAAAGCGTCCCGAGGGATACCCCGTGACCGATCTTGTCATGCGGCAATCCTTTCTCATCGGCTGCCATCACGGGCTCACCGAAGCGATGTTCCAGCATCTTTTTGAAACATTCGCATCATTTTTAAAGCAGCATGCAAATTGAAAAACCTTCCACCGACTCGGCAGTGGAAGGCGCGACCGCCCCGGACGTACGTCAGCGGGCGCGGACGGTTCCTGTGAATCCTTTGAGGCGCCGACGGTAGGCGAAATTCAGCGTATGATACCAGAGCAAGAACATTGGCCGCGACAACGACGCCGCTTGCGTGACCAGGCGCATGGCTCGATACATTGCCCGGCTCTTGAGATCCGCTCGCGAGTAGGATGGCCACGCAATCGCGAAGTCGAGGCGATGATTCTCCGCCCGCAGAGCGACCGCGCGATACATCACCGAGAAGAACTCGGCGGTTTCCTTCGTGGTGGCGAAAACCTTCACCGCGGCTCCCGGATGCGCCTTCGCCAACTTGGCAATCGCCAAACCGTCGGTCGGAGATCCGGTGGTCTCGATGGTGAACTCCATGTCAGCTGGATCAACGCCGACCCGTACTGCCTCATCCCAGAGGATGTCCCGGAGCGGGATTCGCCCGCTCCTGTCTCGAACGACCGAGTTGATGATCGGGAAGCGAACCGAATTTCCCCGCACCCGCTTGAGCCGGGCGTATGCGGCAAGCGCGAGATCGAGACATCGCCGGGAGAATTCGTCAGTCCGATGCGGATCCTCTGGATCAAACCCGTTTGCTACCCAGACCAGGATATGCTCTGCCACCGCCGCCTCCTTGTGAGTGGGAAATGCTTCAAAGATCCATCCGAAGAATCTTCACTCTCGCATGAACTCCGGCGCATGGCAAGAGCCGAGGCCCCGGAGGGAAACAACGAGTATGATAGTAGGAATAGGGGTTGCGGACGATGAACCCCGAACTTGACATGGTTTCAATTTTATGCATCGCTTTGATGGGCGACATTCGAGCTCTCAACGTCCCTGAACAGCAAAAGGAGACGAACATGGATTTGCTCCGAGGAAAACGGGCCATTGTCACGGGCGGAGCGAGCGGCATCGGACGGGCCATAGCCGCTGCCTTCCTCGCCGAGGGCGCAACGGTCGTGGTGTTCGATCGGGATCAAGCGGGGCTCGATCGGCTCGGGCAACAATTTCCCGACGGCCTCATCGGCAAGATGGTTGATGTCAGCTCGGAAGCTGATGTTGCGGAGGCCTTCGCGTCGGCCACATATTCACCTATCGATGTTCTGGTGAACAATGCGGGAATTGACCAGCCGTTCAGGATCGAGCAGCCGGATTACCGAACCTGGCAATCGGTGCTCGAAACCAACGTCAACGGATCGCTCTACGTGGCTGCGCACGCGATCCGGGAAATGCTCCGCCGGGGAGCAGGGGGTTCAATCATATTCATCACGTCCGTGCACACCGCCCAAGCGTTTCCCGGCGGCGCCGCCTACGACGCTTCGAAGCACGCGCTGGTAGGGCTCATGCGGGTGCTCGCGATCGAACACGGGACCCGCGGCATACGCGTCAACGCCGTTGCCCCGGGCGCGATCTATCCCACGGGGATCACGGAACCCCTGGGGCCGGATCGGGCGCGTGAACTCGGCCAACGCATCCCCCTTGGCCGCTGCGGCACCCCGGAAGAGGTTGCGAAGGTATGCGTGTTCTTGGCCTCTGGCCTCGCGAGCTACATCACCGGCGCGGAAATTCGCGTGGATGGCGGATTGGGGGTGATGAGTCCACTTATGGCATAACCCGTGCCGAAGCTCATCGGCAACAACCGCGGCTCGCCATGAGGAGCGAGCCGCTTTCATTCTACAATTCTCGCGTTCAGTGGAGGATTTATGATTTCAAAAGTTCACCATACATGTTGCGGTAGGCGGAAACAACCCGATCCCAACTCATGCGTTTTGCGAACGCGAGCGAGCCGTCGGAAAACTTTTTGCGGAGCCCGGGATTCCCGAGGATCGCGGTCGCGGCCGCTGCCGCGGCCGCGCTGTTACGCGGCGGCACCAGATACCCGTTCTCTCCTTCGGCCACGGCGTCTTCGGCTCCGCTTGCCATTGTCCCAATCACCGGAAGCCCGGCGGCCGCGGCTTCGAGGAACGCGAACCCAAACCCCTCGATGTCTTTTTCGTCGTCAACGGGAAGCAGCATGAAAAGCTCGGCGTTTTGATAGAGCGAGCGCAGGAACGGCCAGCGCACACCCTTGAAATACTTCACGCGCCCACCTAAGCCATGCGGCGCTTCAAGATGCGGCTTTGGCCCTATGCCGCAAACGACATAGCTTAACCGGGGGAACTTTTTTTGCACTTCGGCAAATGCGGGAAACGAGTATTCAAAGCCCTTTCGCTTCTTCCAGGCGCCGACCGAAAGAATGTAGGGCTTGAGCGCAAGGATCGCGCCTCGTTCCTCCGGGGCAAGCTCGCCGTCTCCGTGCGCGCGAAAATCATCGGCGTCAACGGCGTGATTGACGACGGCAATCGCGCAATCAGGCACCTTTTCCAAAATCTCCCGCTTGGTGTTCCTTGAGATTGCTACGACGCGGTTCGCCCGGCGATAGGCCCAAGCGAGGAGCCAACCCATTCGTCCATAGAGGGGACGCACCGCGCCGGTGCCGATCGCGGTGATGATGAGTTTCTTCCCGAGGCCGAGGGAAGCAAGCGCGGCGATCAAACCGTAGGGATACCCGTCGAGCGCGTGGATGATGTCCGCACTGCTGAACGCGCGGCGAATTTCCGCACAGCGGACGATGAAGCCAGACAACGTTTTTGGCAAAATCGCCCGCTCGCGGGGATGGCCGGACGCAATCGTGATGAGCACCTCGGCGTCAAGCCGCGGATCCGCGCGAGCAAGCCGCTCAACCAAATTTACCCCGAAGCGTCCGGCACCGAGCGCGGGATCCATATCGTGGTTGAGGAAGCAAATCCGCATGGATGTCATATCAAGAGAAACAAAACAGCCATAACAACTCTGAATCGGCAGGAACGATCAGAGGGCATACACGTCAACGAACGCGCCGAAGCGGTCGAATGAGAAGAGCGCCCACGGCGGGACCGAAGCGATTTCGCCGGAAAGGGAAAGCGCCCGGTCGAATTTCTCCCCCGTGAACGGCGCGAAACGCTCGACCAGCGGCAGCCCTTCGATGAGGCCCCGCGTCCGGGAATCGAGATCAGCCTTATCCGCATGCCCGTACTCGACGACAACGTAGCGATATCCCTGGCGCCGGAAGTCATCTGCGGTTTGGGGAAGCCCGCCCGAAGCGCCGGGCGATACGTAGTGCAGATTCAACACGTGGAACGCCGGTTGGGGGTATGCCCGATTCGCGGTCCGGAGGAGCACCCGATCCTGGGAACGGAGGCCCGATGAATCATACGAGGCAAGTTCCCGAATCCCCTCTTTCGTGTTTGTGAGGCGCAAATACGGAAGGTCGGCGACGATTTTTGTTCCCCCAGGGATATTCTCCCGAATCCATTCGCGCGCGACCAGGCGCGTCTCTTTCCGAAAGAGCAGGATGCTATAGCGCATGTCCGTCACCGCGGCATAGGCAAAAAAGAAAACGCCGAGGAGGAGCGGAATGCCGACGCCGCGCGCCGCAACCGCCGACATGCGACTTTGGAGCCAAAGCATGATGCGGTCAACCCCGAATCCGGCGAGAACGGCAAACGCTGGGATAATCATGATGAGCGCACGGGGGATTTCGTTGAAAAAAAGATACAGCAGCGATATATAAGAAACAGTGAACAGTGAACAGTGAACAGTGAACGGGCGGTTGTGGCGGAGCATGAAAACGAAACCGAATGCGGCACCCAGCAACAGAAGCGGTTCGTACCAGATGAGGAGTTTCGCATAGTCGCCGAGGAACGCGAGCCATGCGCCGAATGACTTATCGGCGAGGAACCCGAGGCGCATGAGTATGTCCCCGCCGGGACTCGCGGCCCCTTCGCCGCGGGTAAAACCGTAAGGGTAGAGAGCAACCGAAATCGCAACAATGACCAATGACACTATGACCAATGACCAGAAGCGTAGCGAGAACATTTTCCCCATCCACGAGATGTCCCGTCCGAAGTGACCGAGCGCCGCGGGAAGCAGCGCGATGATGGCGGACGTATTCACGCCCATGCCTATGCCGGCGAAAATCCCGGTCCCAACGTATGCCCGCCACGACCCGGAAGAGCGTATGCGCTCGGAGGCAAGCCAGGCGAGGTATACGAGGAGGGAGGCCGGCATCCAGTGGCGCACAACCTGTGAAAGTTGAATCTCATAGAATGACACCGCGAGAAAGAGTGCGGCAAGGAGGGATGCGCGTTCGGAGGAAGTGACTTTTTGCGCGAGGCGATAGACGACATATATCAAGAGAACGCCCATGAGCGCATTGAGAACCCGCGCCGCGATCCAAAGGAAACTCGGATTCATGGTGAACGCGTCCTGGTACGCCGCAAGGGACGGCAGGCCCGAGGCGAGGTAGTGAACCGCGAGCACCGGCGCGAGCGCGATCAAGTAAAAATACGCCAAAAACGGCGGATAGTAGAGGACTTTTTGAAATTCGGCGCTATGCCACGCAGGAACCAGGGTTTTGAGTTCCATCATCTTGAGCGCGCCGAGCACGAATGCCGGCTCGTCGTTGACGAGAAACAGCGGGAACCCGTAGGGAATCCCGAAAAGGCGCAGAACGAATGCGCCAAGCAGGACCCACACGATGGGCTTTCGAAAAATTCCAAAAAACAAATTCCAAATTCCAAACAAATCCAAAATTCTAAAACTCCAAACGTTTTTTGTGTTTTGTGTTTTGATCATTGTGTTTTGTTTGTGATTTGGTGCCTGGAGTTTGGTGCTTCATTTCTCATCCATCGTATTCTCCACGGTTCAATCAGGCCTTCCGTAATGATATGGGCGGAAATTTTCGACGCGCCGAGGCGGCGCTCGGTGAAGGTGATGGGGATCTCGCGGATGCGCGCGCCGCGGCGCCAGAACATCATGCGCAAGCTGAACCACCAGGCGTACCCCGTCGGCCGCACCGCTTCGAACGGCACCCGGGAGAGAAAATCCGCGCGCATTGCCGAGAACCCCGCGGTGCAATCGCGGATCGGAAGTCCGGTAATAAAGCGAACGTACCGATTCCCGCCCCACGAGAGCAGCCGCCGCCAGGGACTCCAATTCTCGATCCTGCCGCCCGGAACGTAGCGCGAGCCGATGACGAGGTCGGCGGTTTCGCACCCGCGCACGAGCTCAGAAACATAGCGGGGGTTATGGGAGAAGTCGGCATCAATGGTCACGATGCACTCGGCCAACCCTTCATTGAGCACGCGCCGGAACGCCGCCTGGTACGCGGAGCCCATGCCAAGCTTGCCGGGTCTCGTCATCAACATCACCCGCGGATCCCGCGATTGGTAGTCCCGGACCAGCTCCGCCGTACCGTCGGGCGAGCCGTCGTCAACGACGAGAACGCCCGCATCGCGCGGCATGGCGCGGAGCAGTTCCGCGATGAGCGAGATGATGTTCTCGCGCTCGTTGTAGGTGGGGATGATGATACGGGTTTTCATATGAAAGCGAAATGCAGAGAATAAAATAGGTCAAACCAAATCTTCTAACTGCGTAAATCTTCCTTTCTCAAATCGTGCTTGGTCAATTCTCCTATAATAAGACCACTCTTTACCGGTTAGTTTTGACACTTGCTTACACCATTCCTCGGCTCGCTTGTCTTTCATCTTTACATCCACATCTTCTCTGCCTTTTGTCTCAATAACCCAGCAAGCATCTTTTGCCTGCCCGCGCGCGGAGCACAGGCGGGTTTTTGCAATAAAATCCGGTATATAGGGAAACCGCACTATGAAATCGGACTCAATCCAAGCAATGAATATCTGAATTTTGTCTTGTTGAAATACTCGATCAACTCATCCGTAGCTCCATCGA
>Ga0155805_141_pt1 | contig 32197 bp, 31 predicted proteins | sample RifCSPlowO2_01_FD_107459 | JGI IMG/M metagenome (GOLD analysis project Ga0155805, IMG submission 107459) | Candidatus Sungbacteria bacterium RIFCSPLOWO2_01_FULL_60_25
GGTGAACATGCCGCTAATATCGGCGAGGTACGAAATCGGCTCGGTAAGGGTGCCGGAATGCGTAAGGGTTACGGTCTCGCTGTAGGTGCCGGCACCCACTGCGACGGTCGAGCCCGCGGTGGCGAGGGTTGCCGCCTTAGAAATGGTGCAAAACGCCGTCTCGGGCGTCAGGCCATCGTTCGCATTCGAGCAGCCGGCAAAGGCGCCCCGGACGTAGTAGAGCGAATTCGACGTCACCATCTTTCCGGCGTTCCGGAATATCAGACCCGTTATCCGGACGCCGGAGGAAAGCGGAACGGCTGCGGCTGCGCCCTCCTGCATCATGAGCATGGTTCCCGAGAGGAAGAACCTCCTCGTGATCGGCGTCGCGTCGGTCGGGCTCACCACGGTATTCAAAACGAGCGTCCCGGGATTCACGTCCATCATCGAGGCGGCGCCATCCACCGTGTCCGCGAGCCGTATATCCCGGATCATGCGCTCGAGCGCCGCGCTCCCCTCGGCATGAACCGCGCGGCGGATTCGCGCTTTTGCGAACGCGCTCCCGGTATTGACGATGAGATCAACCACCACAACCGATACGACGCTGAAGAGCGCCACATAGATGATGACTTCTACGATGGAAAAGCCCGTTACAACCCAACCGAAAGACCGGGACGCTTTCCTTGCTATCGGCATTCCTCTTTCCCTCGCGTACGGAAGGTATGGGGCATCGGGTGATAATGGGGCGAGTCCGCGGCGGTGAATCATATCAATTCTGGAAGATATTGGTAAGGTACGTGGCGATGGACTCCTCGCGCGCCGCTCCCCCGGGACCCGGCCAGGAAACCGTGACCGTCACCTGCTTCGTGTTGGGATCGAGCGTTTTCGCATCCCCGGAGGAAACGTCCACGATGTCGCTGTCGGAGTTCCGACGCCAGACATCGTCGAACACGACCGTTCGGGTGAAGAGCCCGTCAATGAGTCCGGGATCTGTCGCAACAACCTTCCAGTTGATGCTAAACACCGGGTAATAGGTTGATCCGGAAACAAGCGGTCCGATGTTATTCGACCACCCACGATCGCGGAGGATCCGCACCGCCTCCAGACCCTCCTCGAGGAGAAATGCGGCTTTCCCCTTGCGCGCACTCTCATTCACCGCTTTCAACTCAAAATGGCTTGCGGCGACGATGGACGAAACAAATGCCATCACGAGCCCCACCGCGACGACGATCTCCATCAAACTGTAGCCGCGCCTCATACCCGGTAGTACAACAGTCGATGGAAAGGATACCTGCGATAAAAACGACACGCGAGGCCAAAATCGGATGTTACCGAGCATACCCCGTAGTACAACTCGAAGTTGCCGACGGAATGAATAATATTTCGAAGCAATTGGGCGGGTCACGAAAAAAATGTTCGGTGTTGTATTATGGCGCATAGGGTGTTGTACTACCGGACATATGCATGGGTTACTGGACGCTAACGATGCCGGTCGCGGTGATCGAAACAGCGCGCGTTCGCGCGACATCGGATTTCACGCGCACGGTCATCGAACCGTACTGGGAAGTTGCCCCGGTTAAGCGTGCGAATACGAGATCCGTCCCGCCGCCGGCGAGCGTAATCGCGGATATCTCCACCGCCGAAGGAAGCACGGTCTCGACATTATTCGGATCGCCTGCGCTGTACAGAGCGCCGCGGAACAATACGACGCGATCATTCTGAAGATGAACGCCGTACTGATACCCGCCCTCGGAGGAAAGGGTCTTCGCGCGCGCGCCGAGGAGCGAAGAGACGACGAGCTCGGCGGACGAATTGAGCAGCGACTCCTTCCGGAAATTCAGGAACCCGGAGACGATGACCGACGCAAGCAAGACCATGATTCCGATCGCGATGATGATCTCGACGATGGTAAACCCCGCGTCCGCTCCGCCCGCAAAGCGAGGCGAGTCAGCGAGGCGAGTCGAACGGCCGGAGCGGGAAATCCCCCGCCTGCGCCGATGCTTCGGCGGGCAGGCAAATTCCAAATTCCAAATTCCAAACAAATCCGAAACGCGTTTTGAATTTTGTGTTTTGAACATTGTATTCTATTTGTGATTTGGTGCTTGGGTTTTGGAATTTCACACGCCCTGCTATAGATTGCCGAGTCCGCCGTAGATCGGCTGGATCATGGACACCGCGAAGAACCCGACGATGGCGCCGATAACGATCATGAGCGTCGGCTCAATGATGTTGGAAAGGTTCTTCGTCGTCGCCGTGACCTCCTCCTCGTAAAAGAGCGCGAGCCGGAGGAGCATCCGCGAGGTCGTGCCGGTCTCCTCGCCGACCGCGAGCATTTCAGTCACGAGCGGCGGGTAAAGGTCCCGGTGCTGTTTCAGGATGTCCGAGAGCGCCTTCCCGGTCTGGATGCCTTCGGCCGCGCCAGCGAGCGAATTTTGGAAGCGCGAGTTTCCGAGCACCGCCGCGGTGACCTCGAGTGAGCGCGCGATGGGAGTTCCGGCGGCGATGAGCGAGGAGAGGGTGCGCGCGAACCGAGCCGAATTCAACTTCCGGATAAGCTCCCCGAACACGGGCACCTGGAGAACGATCCGATCGAACGCATGGCGGAACCCCGGGAGACGGAACGCGTATACCACTCCGATGATCGCCAGTGCAAACCCGACCGCAACGTAAAGATAGTAATGGAGGAGAATACTTGATGCGCCGATGATGACGCGCGTGGTGATGGGAAGGGGTATCTCGAGCTCCGTGAATGTCGCGGTGAGTGTGGGCACCACGTACACCATCATCAGAATTCCGATGAGGAGGAGTGCGATCACCACGATCGCGGGATACATAAGCGCGCCCTTGACCTTCGACCGGAGGTCATGGTCGCGCTTCATCTGGCGCGCCAGGACCGTGAGCACTTTCTCGAGATTCCCCGATATCTCGCCCGCCTCGACCATGTTGGTGAACACCGGTCCGAACGTGCTCCCATGGGGCCGGAGCGCTTCCGCGAAGCTTTTCCCCCGGGCGATGTCGCCCCGGAGCGCGGCGAGGATTGCCTTGAACTTCGGATTCGAGGATTGTTCGGAGAGCGCATCAATCGCGCGGGTGAGCGAAAGCCCCGCCCCGACCATCACGGCGAGGTTCCGGGAAAATACCATCCGCTCGACAAGCGTAACCCTGCGGAACGGATTCGGGATACGATGCGCGATGCCGCGTACGCCCCGCGTATCCTCTGTCGAGGATTTCGCGTCGAGCAACAGAAATCCCTCGTGCCGCAGCGCATCGGCAAGCTCTCGCTCGGAGCCGGCCTCCCGTTCCCCGGGAGCCGTGGCTCCGCTTCGATCAACCGCGCGATAGGCGTAGAGCATGATGGTTAAACTCGACACCAATACACGAATCGTGCACCAATGTTACGAATCCGTATTGGTATCATTGGTGTTTATTCGTAAATTAGTGTCGTGTCCCTTATGCGGATTCGCTCGTAACGCGCAAAATTTCTTCAATCGTGGTGATCTTTTGGGCCGCTTTCATGAATCCGTCCTCGAGCATGGTGACCATCCCCTCGCTCCGGGCTTGGCGCTCGATGTCCTCGGAGGTCGCGTTTTTCATCACAAGCTGCCGCACCGTTTCGGTAACCTCCATGATCTCATGGATGCCGATGCGGCCTTTGTACCCTTCCGGGCATTCGGGGTTCTTGCGCGCCCTCCCCCAGGAAATCTTCGCTGCGGTCATACCGGCGGGGACGATCTTCTCGCGCTTGAGCGTCTCGATCACCCGCTCGAGGTCAACCTGCTCGCCGACGCTTTTTTGTTCCGCGGCCGAGAGTTCGTATTCGTCCTTGTCCGCGCAAAGGGTCCGGACCAGGCGCTGGGCCATGATGACGTTCACCGTCGAAGCAATGAGGAAGGGCTCGACGCCCATATCGAGGAGCCGCGGCAGGGCGCCGGCCGCGGAGTTCGTGTGGAGCGTTGAGAGCACGAGGTGTCCGGTGAGCGCCGCGTTGATGGCAAGGGAGGCGGTCTCGTTATCGCGGATCTCGCCGACCATCACGATATCCGGATCCTGCCGCAACAGGGAGCGGAGGCCGTTGGCGAAGGTCAGGCCGAGTTCCGGGCGCACCTGCGTTTGGTTCACGCGGGGAATGCGGTATTCGATCGGATCCTCAACGGTGGAGATGTTGACCGTCGGCTTGTTCAGAAGGTCGAGGATGGTGTAGAGCGTCGTGGTCTTCCCCGAACCGGTCGGCCCGGTCACGAGGATGATGCCCGTGGTTTTTCGGATGTAGCGGTGGATGATGTCGAGTTGCTCGGGGAAGAACCCGAGGCGTTCGAGCGTGAACCCCTGGGCGTTTTCGGGGAGGAGCCGCATGGCGACCTTCTCGCCGTCGGCGACCGGGAGCACGGAGACGCGGATGGATATCCGGTACTCGGGCGTTTCCACCTTGAAGCGGCCGTCCTGGGGCAGGCGATGCTCGTCGAGTTTCAAATTCGACACCACCTTGATGCGCGCGACAACCCCCGGCGCAATCTGGCGCGGAAGGGTCATGGCGTCATGGAGGATCCCGTCAATGCGGTAGCGGACGATAACCTCTTGTTCCGCGGGTTCGATGTGGATGTCGGAGGCGTCCTGGAGCACCGCATGGCGGATGAGGGTGTCCACGATCTTGATGATCGGGAGATCCTCGGCCATTTTTTTTAAGTCCTCCGGGTCTTCGGACGGCGCCTCCCCCGCGCCCCCCGCGAGGATCCGGATGTCCCCGGTTTCCTTTTTGATGATTTCCCCGAACTCGGCTTCGAGGGTCTTTTGGTATTGGCGGAGCGCGGCTTTGATGCTCTCGGGATTGGTGAGACGCGGGAGGATCCGGAGGTTCGCCGTTTTCTTGATGAACTCGACGGTCTGGATGTCGTCCGGATCGAGCATGGCTACCTGGAGATCCTTGCCGGTTTTTCGGAACGCGATGATGTTGTTCTTCCGCGCGATGGGCTCGGGGATGATGCGCAGGATATCCGGATCAATCGTTTCCTTGGTAAGGTCAATGAACGGGATGCCGTAGATGTAGGCCTCGAGCTTCCGGAGATCGCTCTCGGCGAGGAGTCCCTCGGCGAGGATCGCCTCGTGGAGATTCTTCTTGGTCTTCTTCGCCTCGCCTTCGGCGCGGGAAATCTCCTCGGGCGTAAGCAGCCCGCCGTCGAGGATGAAGGATTTCAATTGGGTATCGCTGATGCGCATGAATCTTCTCGCGGGAACGCTACGAGCCGAGGATGCTCTTCAATTTTTCGGAGACCTCAGCGAGGGTATAGGACGTCTTGATGAGGTAGGCCTTCGCGCCCAGGGCCACCGCTTCCTCGACCGCATCGCTCGATTCGCTGTTCGTGAGCATCACGGCCGCGATATTCCGGAGGACGGGATCGCTCCGCATGGTCCGGAGCACCTCGAGGCCGTCCATGCGCGGCAGGACGATGTCAATGAGCGCGAGGTCGGGATGGTACGTGCGGACCATCGTCAATCCCTCTTCTCCGTTCAACGCCGAATACACCTCGTGCCCCTGGCTCCGCAGGAACTCGCCAAGGGATTTTTGGAGTGCCGGCTCGTCTTCGATGAACACGATTTTTGCCATGGATAGGGATGGTGAGGGGTCCCCCGCTCATACGGGGAACACGCCCATGATACGAATAATTTGGGTGCTCGGGGACGAAACGAACACCGGCAACGTGAACCAGAATGTCGTCCCCCGCCCGGGGAACGATTCGAATCCCATGTTCCCGCCCTGGGCAATGATGAGGGAGCGGGCGATGTAGAGCCCGAGGCCCGACCCGCGAACCTGGCGCTGGGCCGCTTGCCGGGTACGGTAAAATTTCTCGAAGATATGGCGCTGATCCTCGGGCGCGATGCCGATGCCGGCGTCGCGGATCGTCCACTCGATCGTATGGGGATTGCGGAACGCGAGCGCGATCACCGCCTCCCCGCCGCTCTTTGAGTAGCGGATGGCGTTGTCCATGAGGTTCTGGATGACCATCTTCATCTTCTCCCGATCCCCGCGCGCCGGCGGGAAATGCGGCGGGGACGGGTAGCGGATCGCCACGTTCGACGCACGGGCATAGGCCGCATACGCTCGCACCGCCTCGTCGGTGAGGAGGTCGAGGCGGACGGGCTCGGCCCGGACGACCATGCGCCCCGCCTCGAGGCGCGAGACCTCGAGGAGCATGTTGACGAGCTGGATCATCTTCTCCGCGTTCTCCCGGAGCATCGCGAGGTACGATTCGGTGGTGCTGTCGCGCGGGGCGCCGCCCTTCGCGTGCGCCACCGCATCGAGGACCCACTTGAATACCGAGAGCGGGGAGCGCAACTGGTGGGAGACGACGGCGATGAACTCGGTTTTGATGCGGTTCGCCTCAGCGATCTGGTTGAACCCCTGGATAATGAAATTCCCGATCACGAAGATGAGCACCGCAACCGCGGTGATGAGAAGGATAACCTGGCTCTCGTCGAGAAAGCGGTTGGCGAGGAGGTAGGAGCCGAGCATCGCGCTGATATCCACGAACCCCATGACGATGAAGAGGAAGGGAGGACAGGACCAGAGCGAAAGCCGAGCCGAGCGGCACTCGGTGATGACATTGAGGCGGCGGATCGGATTCGGCATACCCGGTAGTACAACGATGATGATAATTACCGATACATAAACTATGTCTGATAGTTGATCGCTGTCCGCCCGGAAGTGCAGGCAGAAGTGGTACTACCGGGCATAGTTTCAGTATACCACGGCGCGCGCCCCGCCCGCCGCGGCGCCGGGGGCTGTTATGCACAAGGGAAACCGGCCATACGAAGCCTTGACAGCGGTAAAGGGAAACGGATACGATGAACCTGTTATTCCCATTTTGGGATTCCCGAGGTCCGCAGGCGCGGGCCTTTTCCAAACCGGAACCCCTTCGGGAGCACACCCCCATCATGGACTTGAAACACTTCGGCCAGGCCATCCGGGAACTCGCCCACGAAAAGGGCGTTCCGGAGGCAAAAGTCATTGAAACCATTGAACTCGCGGTGGCCGCCGCCTATAAAAAGGATTACGGCAAGAAAGGCCAAATGATCCGCGCTACGGCGAACCCGGATACCGGGGAACTTCGATTTTCCCAGGCGAAGCTCATCGTGGACGAAACAATGATCAAGAGTGAAGAAGAGGTCGCCGCCGAAGAAGCAGCCCGAGCGAAGGCGACGGAGCCGGAGCCGCGCCGGAGAGCGCGGGATACGGAAGAGGAACTGGAAATCCCGGCGGAGGGGGAAACGCCCGAGGTGCGGAAAGTCCGCTTCAATCCGGAGCGCCACATCATGCTTGAGGACGCAAAAAGGGCGGATTCGAACGCCGCCGTCGGGACGGAAATTTCGTTCGATCTTGAGACGAAGACCGAGTTCGGACGCATCGCTTCCCAGACCGCGAAGCAAGTTATCATCCAGCGCATCCGCGAGGCCGAACGCGAAGCAACCTATGAGGAATATAAAGCCCGGGAAGGGAATATCGTCTCCGGCATCATCCAGCGCATTGAGGGGCGGGCAGTGTTCCTCGATCTCGGCCGCGGCGTCGGCGTGCTCCCCCCCGAGGAACAAATCGTCCGCGAACGCTACCCAATCGGCGAACGCCTGAAGGCGCTCCTGATCGTCGTCGAAAAGGATTTCAAAGGCCCCGGCATTATCCTCTCCCGTTCGCATCCGCGGTTCCTGCGGAAGCTCTTCGAACTGGAAGTTCCAGAGATTCTTGCGGGGAGCGTCGAGATCAAGGCGACCGCGCGCGAAGCCGGTTCGCGTTCAAAGATCGCCGTCGCTTCGAACGACCCCTCCATTGATCCGGTGGGCTCAATGGTCGGCCAGCGCGGCGTGCGGGTATCCACGGTGATGAACGAACTCGGCGGCGAGAAGATTGATATCATCGAGTGGTCGGATGATCCGGCGCGCTTTGTCCAGAACAGTTTGTCCCCGGCAAAGGTGAGCGAGGTGATACTCCACGGGGAGCGGCGCGAAGCGACCGCCATGGCGCCCGAAGAGCAGCTCTCGCTCGCAATCGGCAAGGGCGGCCAGAATGTGCGCCTGGCCGCAAAACTCACGGGATGGAAGATTGATGTCCGCTCTACGAACCCCCCGCCCGCCGACTTGTCCGCCAAGGACGTAGCGTCGGCGGAAGCACCAACGCCCGAGCCGCCCGCTGACGAAACCATCGAACCGATGCCGGTCGCGAACGGAGCGCCGAGCCCCGAACTAAATTTTGACGTCAAAGATAGCGCACCGGCGAAGACCGCGGATGAACCCACGCCAAAATCCGAAGGCACGGGGAAAAAATCCAAACCGAAAAAACGCAAAACAGCCGAATCCGCTTCGTAACCAAGTGCTGAAAAACGCATGTTGACGCTTCCCCTATTCGTATCGCTCGCCGCCATTGCCTATTCGCTCTGGCTCCGGATGCAAACCACGGCGCTCCCGAAGGGCTCGGGGGCAATGATTGAAATCGCCGACGCCATCAAGCAGGGGTCAAAGGCCTACCTCAAGCGCCAGAACACCACGGTCCTCTGGGTCGCGCTCATCGTCACCGCCATCCTTTGGGCAGCGCTCGACGGCGCAACGAGCGTCGGCTTCCTCGTGGGCGCCTTTGCGTCTGCCCTCGCTGGTTACCTCGGCATGATGACCGCGGTTGAAGCAAACATCCGCACGGCCGAGGCCGCGAAATCCGGCATGGCCAAGGCCTTCCGCGTCGCGTTTACCGGCGGCGCGGTCACGGGATTCCTCGTCGCGGGACTCGCCCTTTTTTCGGTCACGGCGTTTTATTGGTGGACGGGCGATTTGAACGCGCTCGTGGGTCTTGCCTTCGGCGGATCGCTCATCTCGGTGTTCGCGCGCCTCGGCGGCGGCATCTATACGAAGGGGGCGGATGTCGGCGCGGACCTCGTCGGCAAAGTGGAATCCGGCATCCCGGAGGACGACCCGCGCAATCCGGCGGTCATTGCGGATAACGTCGGCGATAACGTAGGCGACTGTGCCGGCATGGCCGCGGACCTCTTCGAGACCTATGCCGTCACCGCCATTGCGGCGATGCTTTTGGCGTCGCTCGTGGTTGGCCCGACTTCGGCTGCGGTCACGGTGCCGTTGGCACTCGGCGCCATCACCATCCTTGCCTCCATTATCGGTTCGTTCTTCGTAAACATTGATCCGGCAAAGCAAAATATCATGGGGGCGCTGTATCGGGGCTTGGGCGCAAGCGCTGTCCTTGCGGCAGCCGGGTTCCTCGGCCTCACGTTCGTGCTCGGGTCGGCGTTCACCCTCCGGCATTTCGCCGCGTCCCTCATCGGCATCGTCGTAACCATCCTGATGGTCGCGGTGACCGAATACTATACCTCGAAAAAATTCCGCCCGGTCCAAGAGATCGCGAAGGCCTCGAACTCGGGCCACGGCACGAACATCATCATGGGGCTTGCCTTCTCGCTCGAATCAACGGCGGCGCCCGTGCTCATTATTTCCGCAGGGGCGCTCGCCGCCTACCTCGCCGGGGGGCTCCTCGGCGTGGCGCTCGCCGCGATGGGCATGCTTTCCCTCACCGCCATCATTGTCGCCATTGACGCCTTCGGCCCCATTACCGATAACGCGGGCGGCATCGCGGAAATGGCCGGGCTTTCCGAGGAGGTACGCAAGGTTACGGACCCGCTTGACGCGGTCGGGAACACCACCAAAGCCATCACCAAGGGCTACGCTATCGCATCAGCCGGCCTTGCCGCGCTCGTGCTCTTCGCCGCTTACACCGAAGAACTTTCGATCGGCGGCAACGTCCTTGTATTCGACCTCGCCGATCCCTACGTCATCGTCGGCCTTTTCATCGGCGGCATGATGCCTTACCTCTTCGGCTCGATCGCGATGAGGGCGGTGGGCAAAGCCGCCCAAGGCGTGGTCGAGGAAGTGCGCCGCCAATTCCGCGAGATCCCGGGCATTATGGAGCGCACTGCCAAGCCCGATTACAGCCGCACGGTTGACATCGTAACCCGCGCCGCTCTCCGCGCCATGATTCTCCCCGCCCTCATCCCGGTCGCCATTCCGGTCATCGTCGCCTTCGCGCTCGGCGAAAAAGGACTTATCGCGCTCGGCGGCGTGCTCGTGGGCTCCATCGTGACCGGACTTTTCATGGCGATATCCATGACCTCGGGAGGCGCTGCGTGGGATAACGCGAAAAAGTACATCGAGGAAGGCCACTACGGCGGCAAGAAATCCCCGGCTTACCAGGCCGCGGTCACCGGCGACACCGTGGGCGATCCCTACAAGGACACTGCCGGGCCGGCGATTAATCCGATGATAAAAATCGCGAACATTGTAGCGCTGCTTATTGCGCGGTTCATCTAATTTGGAAACGCCGCCACTAAGGTGGCGGCGTCGGCGGATGCTCGATTCTGCTGCGGCCTTCTGCCCGAGCCGACTCAATCTCTTGGGGGATCGCGACGATGGAAGCCATGATGCCTTCAGCCAGCCACTCAGTTCAACCTTGAAGCAATATGGTGGCGAGACCCACTCGGGTGAGAAAAAAAAGAACGTGGGGGGCTGTACGTATACGCCTATCGCTTCGGCCCCGTCAATCGATCGAGTATAGACAAACTTGCTCCATACGATCCTTTCTCCACTTGGATCCATTTCATACGTCTCTTGTGGGACGACGCTGTTTTCCTCCTGACGTGCCAGATTCATCTCTCGTAAACGATCAGCGCGTTTTTCATCGCTGCGGCGCCAGAATTTCCAGATCGCCAATGCAATGAGCCAGGATATAGTTACGACCGATGCAAGCGCGACGAGTTGCCAAAGAGCCATCGTAACCTCCTTGTTGTTTGCCAGGGATACGTATTTCATATCGTGCAAGAAATAGAAAGTCAACTGAATTACAGTATCGAAAAACGCGGGCCGACCGAGCTCGCGCTTGACCTCACGGCGCCGTATGCCGACCTTGAGGCGCTCTTCCCGAAAGCCGCGGAGCGGCTCGGCGCGCATGCGGATATCGAAGGATTCCGCAAAGGCAAAGCGCCCTACGAAGTCCTGAAACAGCGCCTTGGCGAAGACGCGATCCGGAGCGAAGCGGCGCGGATGCACCTTGACGGATTATTCCCCGCTCTCATCAAAGAACTCGAAGCGCGGGAGTTCGCCGGGAAATCATTCGAGGTCATCGGCGCGCCGGCCGCGACCACTACGAGCTTTATCATCGGCGGCGATGTCACATATCGCATCGTACTCTCGATCCTGCCTGCGATCACCCTTCCCGACTACCGCGCCGTTGCGGAGCGCATCTTGAAGACGAAAAACGTCCCGCCCGTGGCGGAAGACGACGTAGTGAAAGCGGCGCAATGGCTCCGCGAATCGCGCACGAAACTCATCACCGTGAACCGGCCCGCCGCAAAGGGCGACCGCGTAGAAGTTGATTTTTCGGCAAGGCACGGGGGCGCGCCGCTGGAAGGAGGCGCATCGAAAAATCATCCCCTCATCATTGGGGAAGGGAAGTTTTTGCCCGGATTCGAGGACGAACTCATCGGCATGCGCGCGGGCGAAGAAAAAACATTCACCATCAATATCCCGGAGGACTACCCCGCCCCTGGCCTTGCCGGGAAGACGCTCGAGTTTGCGGTGAACATGCGCCTCGTCCAGGAACGCGACCTCCCGGCTTGGGACGACGCATTCGCGCAATCGCTCGGAAGATTCGCATCCGCGGACGAAATGACCGCCAGCATCCGGGACGGGCTCCATCGGGAAAAAGAAGCGCATGAGAAGGAGCGCCTCCGCATCGCCATGGTGGAAGCGATCGCAAAGGAAACCCGGGCCGATATCCCAAGCAAACTCGTCGAGGAAGAGCTTAAAAAAATGTTCGCCGAGTTGAAGGCGTCCGTGGAGGGCGCGGGAGCTCCCTTTGACGACTACCTCGCGCACATCAAGAAGAAGCCCGAAGATCTCGCCCAGGAATGGCGCGAGGACGCAAAGCGCCGCGTCATTTTTGCGCTCGTGCTCCGCGAGATTGGACGGCGCGAGAAGATCGAACCGAGCGACGAGGATGTCGTGGCCGCGGCGAACCGCACCGCGCTCCACCGCGGCATGACCGACGGCGACCCCAAAGGCATTGACCGCGGGCAATTCATCGCGTATAATCGGGGCGTCGCACGGAATGAAAAGGTATTCGCGTTTCTCGAAAACGTTTCTACGAATTACGAATAAACGACGAATTGCGAATATGGTATGGTGCTCACATTCGTAATTCGAATATGATTCGTAATTCGCGAGGAAAGCTTAACTGGGTATAAATGGGTATAAAAATTATGAACAATAAAATTACTGCTCCCACAAATCAGATTTTAATTCCGACCGTCATCGAAAAGACGCAGTACGGCGAACGCGCGTATGACATCTACTCGCGCCTTTTGAAAGAGCGAATCGTGTTCCTCTCGGGGCCGATCGTGGACCAATCCGCAAACGCCGTCATCGCGCAGCTCTTATTCCTCGCCTCCCAGGACTCCAAATCCGACATCAAGCTCTACGTCAACTCGCCGGGCGGACACGTAACGGCCTCGCTCGCGGTCTACGACGCGATGCAGCACATCCAGCCGGACGTCTCGACGATCTGCGTGGGGCTCGCCGCCTCGGCCGCAGCGGTGCTCCTCGCAGCGGGCGCCAAGGGGAAGCGCTACGCACTCCCGAACGCCGAGGTGCTCATCCATCAGGTCATGGGCGGCACCGAGGGGCAAGCGGTGGAGATTAAAATCGAAGCGGAGCACATCCTCCGCGTGAAGAACCGCCTCAACGAAATCCTCGCGCATCACACCGGCCAGCCGATCGAAAAAATCGAACGCGACACGGACCGCAACTTCTACATGGACGCAGAGGAAGCGAAGCAGTACGGCATCATTGACGACATCATCCGGAACCGAAATGTGGTAACGCCCGTCCCGACCGAACCGAAGACCCCGAACAAGCGCGGCAAGCGCGACGAACCCGAAGCGGCCGCCGCAACGGAATAGCCCACGAGCGCCAACGAAACATCAACGAAAAAACGCGCCGGCTTCCCAACCAGCGCGTTTTTCAATCCGCTCCCGCACCCTCTACTTCCTATAACAAGCGACCGCTTGCGATAGGAAGCAGATGAAAAGAGAAAAATGACCGCAAAAATGATGGAAGCTAATCCGTGAGGTATTGCAGTTCCCGGAGCCCCGCTTCAAACGCACCAATGGCGCGCGCTGCTTCATCATGCGTGAGTGCGCGATCGGTTCCGTGCGCGATACGGTTCCGGATTTTATGCGCCTCCCATACCTCGTTGAGCGATGCCAACTTCGAAAGATCAAGCTGCTTGAGCCGGTCCCCCATGGTATCCCCGGAAAGCCCCATGTCCTTGAGTACGCCGTCAAACAGGGAGTCCGCCCGGATCACCGCGAGATTCCAATCGGAAGGATTTGCCGACTCCATTCTTTGCATAACCTCCTGCCAGGGCTTGGCAACGAGGTCTTCGGACGGCGCGGGCCGCCCCCCGGCCCGAGCCACGCCGCTTAGCTCTTCCGGCTTCTGCCGCCGGATGGCATTCAATTTGATCATAACAATCACGAGCGCCGCGGCCATGGCCGAGACGAGAATCCCGGCAATGATGCGAAGCCAAAACGTGATTGCGCCGATACGGCCCTCGTAGAGGAAGGCGAAGAATGCGTCAATATCTTCGGGAGTGATGGTCATGGGTGGATGGATGCAATGACTGTTTCCGCCGTGGCCGCGGCCTCGAGCAGCGCATCGTCGGCAAACCATTTCCCAATGAGCTGGAACCCAACCGGGAGGTCCTTGCCGTCGCGGGGTACGGTCCCGGCCGGGATGGATATCGCGGGAAGTCCTGCGAGATTTACGCCCACCGTGTAAATATCCGCAAGGTACATCTGCAACGGGTCCGCGGTTTTCTCGCCGAGGCGGAACGCGGGCGTCGGCGCGGTGGGGCCGACGATCACATCCACCTCGCGGAATGCCGCTTCAAAATCCTGCCGGATAAGGCGGCACACGCGCTCGGCCTTTTCGTAGTAGGCGTCGTAGTAGCCGTGCGAAAGCGCAAACGTGCCGAGCATGATGCGGCGCTTCGGCTCATCGCCAAACCCTTCGGCACGGCTTTGCTCGTAGACGTCGAGGAGTGTTTTCGCGCCGCTTGCCGCGCGGCCGTAGCGGATGCCGTCGAATCGCGCAAGGTTTGCCGAGACCTCGGCCGGCATCACGATGTAGTAGGCCGCAAGGCCGAACGAAGCATGCGGGAGCGAGATCTCGCGCACCTCGGCGCCGGCCTTTTGCCATTGCTCGATGGCCGCGCGGACGGTCTTGGCGACATCCGCGTCCAGCCCCTCGCCGAAGTACTCCTTCGGTACACCCACGGTAACATGCTGGCGGCTGGTAGCTGGCGGCTGGTAGCTCGATTCGACCGTCGTCGAATCGAGCGGATCCTTCCCGCGGATAACGTCAAACACAATCTTCGCGTCATCCACCGAACCGGCGAGCGGACCGATTTGGTCCAGGGACGAGGCCATGGCAATAAGGCCGGAACGGGAAACCGCGCCGTAGGTCGGCTTAAATCCGACCACGCCCGTAAACGCCGCGGGCTGCCGGATGGACCCGCCGGTATCGGACCCGAGCGCCACGACCGCCATCCCCGTCGCGACCGCCGCAGCCGAGCCGCCCGAGGACCCGCCGGGAACGCGCGTTTCGTCGTGAGGATTTTTCGTGGGACCGTAGGCGGAGTGCTCGGTGGAGGAGCCCATGGCGAATTCATCCATATTGGTCCGACCGAGGAACACCGCACCGGCGTTCCGCAATTTCGCAATCACTGTTGCATCATACGAAGCAACGTAGTTCTCGAGGATCTTCGATCCCGCACTCGCGTGCTTGCCGCGGACAAGGATATTATCCTTCGCCGTAATGGGAATTCCCGCGAGCAATGCATCACCGCCGCCGCGAATCACCGTATCCGCACGGCTTGCCTGTTCCCGCGCATCATCATACACCTCCAAGAATGCGTGGAGGGTCTTGTCGCGCTCCTCGATGACCTCAAGGTATGCGCGCGTGAGCTCGAGAGCCGAGAATTCCTGGGCGCGAAGACCCCGTGCGGTCCCGCGGATGGTTTTGGGAAATTCCGCAAGGATCATGATCGTTCGAAAACGGCTTTGACTACCACGTAGCCGTCGCGGTGCTCGGGCGCGCTTTCGACGAGTCCGGCTCCGGGGGCGCGCTCCGCGGCCGTCGCTCCCAGAGCATCGTCGCGGAGGGCGTTCGTGATATCGGTGCCGCCGGTGAGCGGTTCTGCCGCGGCGGTATCGGCTTTCTCGAGCGTCGCAACAAATTCCAATATCTTCCCGAGTTCCCTCCGGTATCGCTCCGCTTCTCCGGGCGAAAGCGCGATGCGCGCGAGGCGCGCGATATGCTCGACGTCGCTTCGTGAAATCATATATATCCCTACGAATTACGAACTTTAGCGAATTGCGAATGTGGCTACGCCCCGCATTCGTAATTCGTGTTCATTCGTAATTCGTAGGACCTTCATTTCAATAATTTGAGAAACTCTTTCTCGTCAACCGTGGCCACCCCGAGCTTCTGGGCGCGATCGAACTTTGATCCCGGATCGCTCCCGACGATGACGTAATCGGTCTTCCGGGAAACGCTCTCGGAAATTTCGCCGCCGCGTTCCCGGATGCGCGCTTTTGCCTCACCGCGGGTCATGCTCTCGAGGCCGCCGGTAAGCACGAAGGTCTTCCCGGCGAGCGTCCCTGCGCGGCGCGGTACGCGTTCCCGCACTGCGCGCACCCCGACGCGCGCGAGCCGCGCGAGGAATTTTTGATTCCGCTCCGCCCCGAACCATGCGCGGATGCTTTGGGCGACAACGCTCCCAATATCGCGCACTTGAGATAATTCTTCAAGCGACGCGGCGCGGATACTCTCGAGCGAACCGAAGCGGCGCGCGAGGTCCATCGCCGTTTCCTCCCCGACCTGGGGAATGCCAAGCGCATAGAGGAAACGCGCGAGCGGAATGTCTTTCTTCGCCGCAATGGCGGCGATGAGGTTTTCCGCGGACTTTTCCCCGAAACGTTGAAGCTCGGCGATGTTGTCCCGCTGCAACGCGAAGAGATCCGCCGCATCGCGGATGAGACCGTTTTCCAGCAATGCGTCAACGTTCTTCGGACCGAGCCCCTCGATGTCGAGCGCGTGCTTGGAGACAAAATGGTAAATGCTCCGGCGCTGGATCGCGGCACAGTGCACATTGGAACAGTAGTACCCGACGCTCACCCCCTGCCCCGAGCCGCCCGCCCTGAGTAGTGTCGAAGGGCGTCGAGGGGCCTCGTTCCCCTCGCCTCTTCGCACCACCGGCGAGGCGCAGATCGGACATTTCGCGGGCATACGGAACGCTCGCGCGTTCCGCGGGCGGAGGCGTCGCAGCACGCCGGTTACCGCGGGTATCACGTCCCCGGCCCGCTCCACAATGACGGTATCGCCGATTTTCACGCCGAGGCGCTCGATCTCGTCCTGATTATGCAGCGTCGCGCGGCTTACCAGCACCCCGCCGATGGGAACCGGGCGGAGCACGGCAACGGGCGTCAGAATCCCGGTGCGCCCGACCTGCACAATAATGTCCTCAATGACCGTCGTTGCCTCCTTCGCGGGGAATTTGAAGGCAACCGCACCCCGGGGGGCCTTGCCCACGATCCCAAGGCGTTCGAAAAACCGCCCTTCGTTCACCTGCACGACCACCCCGTCAATGAGGAACGGAAGCGATTCCCGTTTCTTCCCGACCGCTTCGTAAAAAGCAACAACGCCGTTGAGGGAATCGCAGCGTTCGGCAAGCGGAACCGTCGGGAACCCGAGGACGTGCATGATGAGATGTTCCTCCTCGTGCGTTTCCTGCCCGCAATCGGTCACGAGGTCCCAGGCGAAAAACGAGAGCATGCGCGCCCGGGTTATTGCCGGATCGAGCTGCCGCACGGATCCGGCCGCAATGTTGCGGGGGTTCGCGAACGCCGGGAGCCCCTTCCGCTCTTGTTCGCGGTTCGCGCGCGCGAAGGCCTGTTTCGTCATGTAGACCTCGCCGCGAACCTCGATCTCGCGGGGGATCCGCTCGACGGCTTTGCGTACGCGCGGGAATGCGTCAAGGATCTTCCGCGACAATGCCTCACGACGCATCTCGTCCGGAGCGGCGAGCGCGAGCGGGATGGCCTCAATGGTTTTCAAATTCTCGGTCACATCCTCGCCGACCATGCCGTCGCCCCGCGTCGCCCCGACCGCGAAAATCCCCTTCCGGTAGGTGAGCGAGACCGCAAAGCCGTCGCCCTTGGCCTCGGCGAAATAGGAAAAGTGTTCGCGGGGGATAATCTTCCGGACGCGCGCTTCCCACGCGCGGAGCTCGTCCGCGGAAAACGCGTCGGCCAAACTCGTCATCCGCACGCGATGCGCCACCTTGCGGAATTTCGCAAGCGGCTTTCCGGCGACGCGCTGCGACGGCGAATCCGGGGTCAAAAACTCGGGGAATTGCTCCTCGAGCAGGGCAAGCTCATGCTTGAGGGCGTCGAGCGCCGCATCGGATATCTCCTGTTGGTCAAGGACGTGGTAGAGGTAGCGGTGGCGGTTGATCTCGCTCCGGAGTTTCCGGATCCGCTCGCCGGCTTGCTGCTTGGTGTTCATACTTCCAGCCCGCGCCCTCAGCACGACGTGCCGGGAACGTACGATGCGTAGTCGGTCCCCACCTCATCGGCGGAAAGCGCGGTGTTCCATAGTTTCACGTTGTCAATGCATCCCCGGAAATACTCGTCGAGATCCGGCGCGGCGCCGATGTAGAGATCCTCTGCGGTGTTGGGACTTGCGTATGCAGCAGCATTGCTCCCGTCGGGGCTCCCGTTGATATAGATCTTGAGCCCGGAGGAATCCCCGGTCACGGCAATATGCGTCCAGGTATCGAGCGGCACGGCAGCGGCGCTCGAGACGGAATTGGCGGCGCCGCCGAACCACGTGACGGTTCGGCTGCTGTTATTGATCCTGAAGCGATACCCGGCGCTATTTCCTTTTGCCACAATATCCCCGTTGCTCGAAGGCGTTGCGGTGATTCTCACCCATGCCGCGATCGTGATCTCGCCCGGATCAAGAGAGCCGTCCCCCGCCTCGGGCACGCGCACGTATTCGCGCACCGCGCTGATGGTCCTAAATTTGAGCGCGCAATTCCCGCCTATGGCGCAGGCGCCTCCGTTCGGATTCACCCAATTCGGGTCGAACGCAACGCCGAGGAGAGACGCGCCGCGCATACCGTCATTCGGTTCGAACGCCGTCCGATTGTCGTTTTGCACCACGTCCTCGACGGGCTGGGGATTCGCCGATTCGCCGGTTCCCCAGTCAAAAGGCCAAAAAGCGACGGGCGCAACCGAAGAACCCGACTCCTTCTGGTACGTCGCCTCGAGCGCCCGCCGCACTGCGACGGGCGAGCCGCCGCAACGAAACTCACCAATGGCCGTCGCCTTGGCCTCTCCTCCCGAACTCCGGGAGTATTGAAGCTCCACGCAGATCCCATTCCCGAAATTAATGGTTTGGGAACGGAGGTCGCAAAAACCCGAGCCCGGCGGGCAGCCGAGAACTGAATCCAAGAAGCGATCATAGAAGAAGAGGCGCTCCACTCCTTCGTCCGCCGCATAGAGCGCCCGGAACGAGTCGGAGAGTTCTCCGGCAAGGCGGTACTCGGTGAACGCGATCTGGAAGATCCCCGCGGCAATGGAAAGAAACATCGCGAGGAGCAGCACCACGAGGAGGAGCGTCATGCCGCCCCGGAATGATGAATGGTGAATAATGAATGCTAAATGGTGGCACGGGTGCGGGTCGCGCCGTACATCGGTATTCATCATTTGACATTTATCATTCGGCATTTGGCATTCAGCATTCGTTTCAATAATCGCGGAGGCGCTGGCCCACGGTCGTCTGAATGCTGAAGCTCGAGAGCAGTTTCGGGTCCGCGGATCGCGCCCGTAGGGAAACGGTGATCCGCGGCTGCCCGTCGCCTGCCCCGGGCGTCGCGCCGATGAGATAGAACGTGAGCGCTTCGATGGTCACGTCGTCGCCGGTCACCGCCTGCGCGCTCGAGTCGCTGCAGTCGGTCGTCCCGCCTCCGGTAATCTTCCGGATCGCGTCGGTAAAACTCCGCCGGCAGTAGGTGATATCCACCGAGTCGCTGCGGCGGAACGTGATTTTCCTGTACCCGTTGTTGCCCACTGAATCGCTTCCCTGGAAGTTCGTCCCGGTGCGCATCTCCTTGGTCATGCTCTCGAGCGCGAAGCGGAGGTCATCCTGGACGATCTGGATGCGCGATGCCTTGAACTGGGCGTTGTTGATAGAAATGGCGATCCCAAACGCGATGATCATCACGCCGCTGAACACCCCGAGCGCCACCACCATCTCGAGGAGAGTAAACCCGCGCCGTGCCCCCCGGCGCGGGAATGCTGAATGCCAAATGATGAATGATGAATGTCCGCGCTCCGCTCCGCGGAGGCGTTTCGCCTGCGGAAAAAAACTTTGAACTCCAAACTTATAACGTTTCATTTCGTTATTCATCGCCAATCGTAGAGGATCTCGTCAACCTGCATCGCGCGGCTCACGCGCCCGTCGGTCCAGATGACGACCGATTTCACGAACATCTGTTTTTCCGCGGCAACGCCGGCGTCGGATCGGCTGCCGGCGCCGACATCAATCGGCGCGCGGTCAATCGTAACCGTACGCCGGAATCCGGTTTCTTGCGTGCCGCTGTAGGAATAGATGCCGGACGCACTGTCGAACTTGATGAGATCGCTGCATGATCCTGCGCAGCTTGCGAAATTCGCCGCGCTGCCCGCCTGCGCAGGCCGGCAGGGGCTCCCCGCGCAGATGACGTCAACCCGGTAACTCCCGTCGTCAAGCCCTGCGTCCCAAGAATCCCCGGCGAGTACGTTGTTGTCGCGGTAGGAGCGGATGATCTCGATCCCCTCCTGGGCGAGGTTGGCGGCGATGAGGCGGCTCTTGGCGTACCGTGCGTTGAAAATGCTCCGCGAGGAGAGGAGAAACGGCCCCACGAGCGCCCCCGTGATCACCGCGAGCGCAACCACGGTTTCAACGAGGGTGAATCCCCGCGCCGGCGGGAGCGGGGATAATGATAAATGATACATGCTGAATGCTGAATGGCGGCGCATGCGCGAGCCGTTCCGTAAAGCGGTATTCATCATTTGGCATTTAGCATTTAGCATTTCATCGGATAAAAATCTGGCCTGACGCGCGCATGATGACCTTGCGCGTATGCGCGCTCCCGATCGCGCTGAAGATAACCTCGCCGCTCTGTTCTCCGCTCAGGTCATCCCCGTAGATGCTCATCCGCGCCTCGGGCACGCGAAAACTCACATCGAGCGTGTTGGTGCAGTGATCCGTTCCCGAGGCATCGCAGATGATGCCGTCGCTGGTGATGCGGACGCTCTGATCCAGGAGCGCCGTGGTCTTCACCCCATTGACCACCCGCGTATCAATAGCGACGTCCGCGGATGGATCGTACTTCCCGTCGTTCCCCGAAACGTCCCCGAAGAGAATCGCCGTCACCGGCGACGTTCCGCGGTCAATGTGCACACCGAACGAAGTAGGCGCGCTTGCCCCGGGGACCTTGCGCACCGAGAGCGCCATATTTTGGGCCCTGCGGATGAGGAGTGCTGTCTCGCGGCTCGAACGCTGCAAATGGATGCTGGCGGAAAACGCCGGGAACCGAATGAGGATGACTGCGGAAATGATCGCGATGATTCCCACCACCACGACCATCTCGATTGCGGTGAATCCCCGCCGCGCCCGCGGGCGCGGAAATGCAGAATGCTGAATGCTGAATGCTGAATGGCGGCGCATGCGCGAGCCGTTCCGTAAAGCGGTATTCATCATTTGGCATTTAGCATTTGGCATTCTCAACTACTCGTACCGGAGGAGGAGCGTATCGCCCGGGGTTACGGCCACGCGCCCCAAAACATCGCGCACCGGCGAGCCGTTCCGATAGAGCCGCCAAACGCGCGTACCGCTCGAACGGGTCGCGCTGATGCCAATGATGGCGCCGCGTTCGTCCGTCTCCACGCGGAATCCGCCTGCGGCCTGCGCGGCGCGCAGGATGACCATGGCGGTCATCCCGGTTTCGGTGCGCCCGCGGAACGCGCGCTTCGTCCCGTCCCCGAAATCAATGGTGATCTTCGTGTAGCCGTCGACCCGAGCCGGAGGCGATGCAGCAACGTCCGAGAACTCGGCCCGGAACGTCATGGTTTGCTGCATCAGGAATGCCGCCGTGGCGCTCGCGAGGAGCACCGCGACGAGAAAATGGATGCGGCCGCGTTCCTGGATGTTATCAGAGGCCATACCCCGCAGCACAACTCGAAATTACCGACGGAATAAATAATGTTTCAAGTAATGGGACGGAATCACGAAAAAAATGTTCGGGGTTGTACTGCCGGGCTTACCAAACCGTGCGGAGGAACAGGAATGATTCGCTTGCCGCAAGGGCGATAAGCGCGCCCATAAAGAGGAACGGGGCGAAGGGTATCTCGGTCTTCCAGGAAGCGCGGCCGAGCGCTAGGACCAGAATACCATAGAGCGCGCCGACCCAGAAGCCGAGCAACAGAGCAACCGCGCCTCCCCAGGGTCCGAGGTACGCGACGATCGCGAAGGCCACATCCGCATCTCCCCGACCCATGGCGCGCCCCCGCGAAAAGAACCACAGAGCCCAAAAGAAGAGGAACGCCCCGAGTGCCGCCGCGATACTGATGAACAGCCCCCCCGCATCGCCGGAGCGGATCGCCCCGGCGACCGCTGCGGCTACGCCGAGGAGGGCGAGCGGCCATGCGAGAACCGAGGGGATGAGGCGATGCTGGATATCGTAGATCGAGATGGCGGCGGCGAACCAGAGGAACGTCGCGTAGTACAAGGCCGTGGCGCCACTAAGGAACAATGATGCGGCATCCCCCGGCAGCACGAACGGCGGCGGAAGTAAAAGGCCGCGCGGGGAAGCCATGGCGAGAAGCCCGAATCCGGCCCCGAGGACGAATTCCGCGAATAGGTACCACGCGGGAATAGACGCGCCGCAGGAACGGCAGCGTCCCCGCTGGGCGAGGTAACTCACAATCGGAATAAGCTCGAACCAGGAAAGTTTCCGCCGACAATGGGGACAACGGGAACGTCCGCGAACCACGGTCTCGCCGCTCCCGAGGCGGGGGACGACCACGGTAAGAAAGCTCGCGAACACCGCGCCGAGCATTGTTGCGATGAGCACGGAGGAGATCAGGATGTCCATCGGAAAGACCAGTGAAAGATTGGCCCGGGATGATGCCATTCCCGGCAGTACAACAGCGAATGAGGGAGTAATGAGGTGCCGCGAATGCGTTCGACGAGAACACGACGCTGCCGAGGACGGAGTGTTGTACTGCCGGGTATTCTCCCAAGGAACCGCGGAGAAATCAAAACCGCCCCGCGCGATGCGGGACGATTCTGAATTACACCATGGAGGGATCCTAATTCGTGACGTCGTAACAAAAATCGGTTGCCCCAGCTGCTGCGCCACAAGATGCAGCAAGTATACCGTTGAACCCTGCCGTGTAGACCGCGCCGGGTGAACAACTGTCAGCCGTACCCGAAGCGCAGTCCCGATCACCATTCAGAGCGGCATTTGTCGATTCCTCAAGAGTGGCGCCGAGATGATATTGTGCTAGTGGCGTCGCGGTACTTGACGCGTATCGATAACAGCGATCCGTCGTATTATTCGGGTCTCGGGGAATGACAGGAATATTTCCCGGCGCTAACACCTGAAGTCCATATGCATTGGCAGTTGCATCACAACTCGCGGTGGCAACCGGATACAGCTGCCCACTCGCGTCGGCGTAAAGCTCCAGCGCGAGCTGGATCTGCTTGATGTCGGCGATGCGGCGCGCATCGCGGGACTTGCGGCGGGCGGTGTTGAGCGAGGCGAGCACGATCGAGGCGAGGATGCCGATGATCGCGATCACCACGAGGAGCTCGATGAGGGTGAAGCCGCGACCGTTCCGGCGAAATGTTTTTTTGATGAATTCCATTGAATGGGAACGAAAAACCTTAAAAATGGCGTATAAATGACCTTTGATGAGGACCTTTAATGAATGATCGAGGTACGCGACTATTATACCCCTTATCCCGGAACCGCGCGCAAATCCGATGTGGATAACTTGCGGGGTAGATTCCCCGCTCGATCCCGCCTCAACCGAACGCGGTGGTGAGATTGTAGAGCGGCACGAGCACTGCGGCAACCAGAAGCCCGACCCCGACGCCCAAGAAAACGATGAGTGCCGGCTCGATGAGGGACACGAAGTTCTCAAGGAGGTTATCCACCTCGCGGCGGTAGAAGTTGGCGGTGCTTTTGAGGATGAAATCAAGGCGCCCCGACTCCTCCCCGACCCGGATCATCTGGGAGACGAGCCGCGGGATCTCGCGGAATTTCTCAAAGGACGCGCTGATGGTGTTCCCGGCTTTCACCGACTCCCGCGCATCGAGGATGATATCCCCGTAGACGCGGTTCGCCACCACTTCCGAAGTGATCTCGAGCGCGCGGATGATGGGGATGCCCCCGACGATGAGCGTCGCGAGGTTATCGGCGATGCGGGTGAGATAAATCCGCTGCATGATGCCTCCGATGATCGGCGCCCGCAGCTTCACCTCGTCGAACCACCGCCCGCCGCGCTCGGTGTGGATCCAGCGCCAGAGCGCGATCGCGCCGCCCACGAAAACGATGAGGATGACGAGGCCGAACCGCCGGAGGAATGACGAAATGGAGATGACGAGTTGGGTATAGAACGGCGGCTGCTGGCCGAGCTCGTCGAAAATTGCCGTGAATTTCGGGATCACCACCACGAGCATCACCGTGAGCACGACGAAGAACGTCGAGAAGACGAACGCGGGGTAGATCATCGCGTTCCGCGCCTTGGACGCGAGCTCGTAGGCGCGTTCGAGATAATCGGCGAGATAGTTGAACACATCCTCGAGCTTGCCGGATTCCTCCCCCGCGCGGACCATGGAAAGATAGAACCGCGAAAAAATCGCGGGATGCCTGCCGAGCGCCTGTGAGAGGGACGCGCCGCCGCTCAAGTCATCAACCACGTTCCCGATCGCGGCGGCGAGCGTCGGGTTCTCGGCCTCCTCGCCGAGCGTCTTCAACGCCTGGAGGATGGGAACTTTTGCCTGGAAGAGTGTCGCGAGTTGCCGCGAGAAAATCACCACATCGCGCTGGCTTACCGACGGCGCGAAGAGATGGAATCGCTTCCGGAGGAGTTGTCCTTCCCCTCCAACCGGGCGGACATCAATGACGATAAGCTCGCCGCGCTGCAGGGCGTCCACCGCCGCATCCGCGGTCCGCGCTTCCACTATGCCGGCCTTCGGCTCCCCTCTCCGCGTTCGCGCTTTGTAGGTGAATTGCATGGTTCGGACGAGGGATGAGGGGGAAGGATTCGGGGATAAGGGGCGGCGAGGACGCCGCGAGGAGCGAGAGCACGTGCAGGAACAGACGCGCCCCTGTTCACTGTTCACTGCTCCCTGTTCACTGTTCACTCACCCCTACCGCCGCATCAACGTGGCGAGCTCCTGCGGATCCAGGGAGTAAGCAACCGCGTTTTCCATCGTGATTTCGTTCCGTTTCACCAGGTCCGCGAGCGCGCGGTTCAAGCTCACCATGCCCTGATCCGAACTCGTCTCGATCACGAAATCAATTTCGTGCTCCTTCCCCTCGCGGATGAGGTTCCGGACCGCCGGATTGGCGATCATGATCTCGACGGCCGGAATGAGCCCGCCCTGCACCCGCGGGATGAGGCGCTGGGAAACGATGGCCACGAGCGTGGTGGAAAGCTGGGAGCGGATTTGCGCCTGCTGGGCCCCGGGAAAGCTGTCAATGATGCGGTCAATGGTCTGGGAGGCGGAGTTCGTGTGGAGCGACGAGAAGATGAGGTGCCCGGTCTCGGCCGCGGTGACGGCCGTGGCCATGGTCTCGGCGTCGCGCATCTCGCCGATGAGCACGACATCCACATCCTCGCGGAATACGGATTTGAGGGCGCGATGGAAGCTCCGCGTGTCCGCGCCGACCTCGCGCTGGTCTACGATGGCGCGATCCGGGGTGAAAAGATACTCGACCGGATCCTCGATGGTGATGATGTGATCGGTGCGGCGGTGGTTGATGTAGTCCACTAGGGCCGCAAGCGTGGTTGACTTCCCGTGGCCAGTCGGCCCGACCACGAGCACGAAGCCCTGCTGGCGGTCAGCGAACGCGGCGATCGCGGCCGGGATGTTCAGCTCCTCGAGCGTACGGATCTTCGAGGGGATGAGGCGGAGTGCCGCGCCCATGAACCCGCGCTGGAAGAAAACGTTCACCCGGAACCGCGCCTTATTATCTTTGAACCCGTAGGAAAGATCGAGCTCCTTATATTCAAGGTACCGCTCCTGCTGCTCTTTGGTGAGGAGTCCCAATACGAGCTCGTGGGAGCTCGCCGGCGTAAGAATGGGGTAGCGTCCGAGCTCGCTCAAAGCGCCGGCAATCCGTATCGAAGGCCGCCGCCCCACGGTGAGGTGGAGATCCGAGGCGTTCTCTCGGAGCACGACCTCGAAGAGTTCGTCGAGTTGTTCCGTCGCTGCCATAGGAAACGGGCTAACGCTTTCCGCCTACCGCGGCGGCAACCTTCTCCACCACCTCCTTCGGCGTGAAATGCGCCTTGATCAGGTAATCCGCGGCGCCGAGCGCGAGGCCGCGGTCAATATCTTCTTTCTGGCCGAGATTCGTCAGAAGGATAATCGGCGGATGCGCGACCTTCTCCTGCCGGATCGTCTTGAGCACCTCGAAGCCGTCCATCATCGGCAGCACTACATCAAGCAATATCGCATCCCAGCCGCCGTGCTTGATCTCCTCGAGCCCGCGCTTCCCGTCCGGAGCCGCATAAACGTCGTACCCCGCCTCCTGGAGTTTGAGGCTGTACATCTCCACGATGAACGGATCGTCGTCAACGATGAGCACCTTCATGTCATCCCTATACTACTTCCAAAAGCTCCCGCATGCCAATGATCCCGTCCAACACCTTGAAAATGCCGTCCTGCCGCATCGTAACCATCCCCTGCCGGCGGCTCTCCGCTTCGATCTTTGTCTCCGAGAACCCCTCGAGAATGATCTTCTCGAGATCCGCGGTCATCTCCACCACTTCAAAGAGCCCAATGCGACCGCGCGTGCCCTTCGGGCAGGTTGCCGACGCCACCCCTTCATGGATCATGCCGCGCTTCCAGAGCGCTTCGGCGTCGCTCCGCGTGCCGGCGGGCATTGCGGCGATCTCGTCCTCGATGATCTTCCGCGTCCGCGGGTCGGCCTTGATTTCCCGCCGCGAATCCTCGCAGAGCCGCCGCGCGAGGCGCTGGGCAACGCCAAGAATGAGGGTGGAAGAGAGGAGGAACGGCTCCACGCCCATATCGATAAGCCGCGGGACAATGCCGACGGCGTTATTGGTATGGAGCGTCGTCAAGACGAGGTGGCCGGTGAGCGCCGCATGAATCGCCAGCTGTGCCGTTTCCTTGTCGCGCACCTCGCCGACCATGATGATGTCGGGGTCCTGGCGCAGGATCTGGCGGAGGCCGTTCGCAAAATCGTAGCCGATCTCGGGACGGACCTGGGACTGGTTCACGCCCGTAATCGTATATTCGACCGGATCCTCGAGGGAAACGATGTTGCGCGACTCCTGATTGAGAACGCTCAAAATCCCATAGAGCGTCGTGGACTTGCCGGCTCCCGTGGGACCCGAAATGACGATCATACCGTAGGGCTTCCGGATCGCCGCCTCAAGCGCCGCGAGGTTCCGGCCGGCAAGTCCGAGCTCGGCGAAGGTCTTGATGCCGATCTCGGGGTCGAGGATCCGGAGCATCACCTTCTCGCCGAAGCTCGTGGGGAACGTCGCCACGCGGACGTCAATCTCCTTGTCGAGCACCCGCGCGTGAAAGCGCCCGTCCTGGGGGATACGCATCTCGTCGATTTTAAGGTTCGACATGATTTTGATGCGGGAGACGACGGCATTCGCAACCCCGACCGGCAGGAGCAAACTCGTATAGAGTATGCCGTCCACCCGGAACCGAACGCGCAGCTTATCGCGGCCGGGCTCGATGTGAATGTCGGACGCGCGGCCCTCGACCGCGTGGCGGAGAATAACCGCCACCATTTTTGTGATGGGTGCCTCTTCGGTAAGGTCCGACGCCGGCTCGCTCGCTTCCGGTAACCCGATCTTCACCGATTCATCCGAAAGCTCTTGCTCGAACTCCGAAAGCGCACGGGTAACCTCGCCGCCGAGCCCCTGATAATCGCCGAGTACCTGTTTGAGGTCCGTCGGCGTGATGAGGAATACTTTGAAAGGCACGTTCAGGCGCGACGCGATGAACTTGAGCGCCTCCTGGGCGTTCACGTCGTCGGGATTCACCATCCCGACCTCGAGCATCCCGTTCCGTTCCGCAAGCGGCGCCACCTGGTAGAACCGCGCCGAATCCTCGGGGATGTTTTTCAGCACGTCGAACGACACGCGCTCGCCGCCGAGGGACCGCACCGGGATCGCGAGGGCCTGGCTTTTCGCCAATACTAAATCGCGCTCGGAGATACCGAGCCCGTAGAGCACATCATCGAGGTTCTTGCGCTCGTTCCGGGCTCGCTCCCGCGCCTCATGCACCTGCGCCGCGGTCAAAAGACCCTTGAGCGCGAGAATATCGGTTACGTGCTGCGCCATGCCAAATTAAAAAATCGCAAATTCGAATATCGAATTCCGAAACAATATCGAAATTCCAAACACGAAATGCAAAACACGTTTACGATTTGCGGATGGGAGCATGGGATGTGCTGCGGGTGGAATGCCTCGCGCTTCGAACATTCCCATCAGAACGGAAGGAACGGATTCGGGCGGCCCATGGGCGCGCTCGACGTTCCGACGAGCCCGATGCCGTCCTCGAGGATGCTGAACGGCGGCCGAGAGAAGAACTCCACGTTGAGTTGAACGCCCGTAAGCTGGCGGTACTGCCCGAGCGTTACGGGATCAATGACGCTCGAAGCGTAGGTACTCGGGACGGGTGCGCCCGATCCCGCGAAAAACCAGTACGACGCGAATGCAATCGCTCCGAGAACGCCGATGAGAATGATCATGAGAACGGTATCGCGCATGGGGGGTGTCAGCGGCGGTAGAACATCTTCCCGCGGATGGAGAATCCCATCCGCTGCGAAGGATTCAATTCGCTGAATGCAAAATCGGTAACGTCAATGAGGCGGGCGTTGCGCTCGATATTTTTCAGGAACAAGAGGAAGCCGTCGTAGGTGCCGTCAATGCTGAACGAAACCGGGATCGTGCGGAACGCGCCGGCGTCGGCTCCCATTCCCCCGCCGCCGGGAGACGAGAACTCAACCTGTTTCAAGGTCACGCCGCTCTGGTTCGCGAGCGATTCGAGCGTTACGATCATGCCCAGGGTCTTGGGGTCTTCCGGCGCCACCGCCATGAGGCGCGCCACGTCCTTTGGGGGTATGGCTTGGTACTCTTGGTACAGTTCATCGCGCTTGGCAATGAGCCCCTCGATCTCGTCCCGGAGCGCGCGCACGCCCGCGACGTCCTGGCGGAGCGAACGCATCAAAACCCACTCCGGCTGGACGAGGAAGAGCCAGCCCGCTGCCGCGATGCCGATGAGGAAAAGACCGATGAGGGCCTGCATGGAGGGAGTATTAGGGCGATTGATACTGGAAAACGGATTGCCGGAGAACCAAACTCACGCGGAAACTCACGAGCCCCGCGCCGGAGCGGGACAACCCGCCGAAATCAACGCGCTCGACGGCCGGATTCCCTTCCAGCGCACTCACCTGCTCCGCGACGGCGCGGTAGGAACGCGCGACGGCGTTCATGTCGATCCGCCGGTTCTCGCCCGCGAACGTAAGACCCTTGAATTGCACCTCCGGGTGGGTGTTCGTGCCGAGGAACCCAAAGACATTCGACGCGAAGGGGTGCTCTTGTAAGAGCGCCTGCGCGGCGTTGAGGGACTGGGAGAACGCGATGACCTCGCGGAGCGAATCGGACTGGAGGGCCTGTTCCCGCTCTTTCACCGCCGCGGTGAGCGTTGCGCGCTGGGATTCGAGGTATTTGCGATACGCGAATACCCCCCCGTACGCGACGGCGGATACGACGAACACCGCAACGCTGAACGCGAAGAACCACGACCCGCCCAGTCGCGAAACCGGCGAGCGCTCTTGGGGCGACGCGTGCGCGATGAGCGCGGGGCGATCGTGTTCGGTTACGGGGAATGCCATGGGAGTAGGCGAGGAACCGAAATTATGAAGGGCCGAAGGGGCGGAGCGCGGCGCCCGTCGCTACGGCGAAATGCGGCGCGATATCATTGAGGACGGATTGTAAGAATTCTGGAGTGACCGTGCGGCTGAAGGGGTTTCCGATCGTCGCCGCGAGGCCGAAGCGTTTGGCCGTATACCCGACGAGACCGGCGAGATTCGCGCCGCCGCCGGTCAGCACGATCCTCTCGATGTGCCGGGCGCTCGCGCGATTGTAGGCGGTCATGGCGCGATCGTAATCGGCGAACGCGGCGTCCACGATGGGGGTGATGATTCCGGCGGTGGGGCGGTCCTCGGGCTTTTCGGAAAGCCCGATCTCGCGTTTCATCGCCTCGGCCCGCTCGAGGTTGACGCCGAGCGCCTGCGAAAGGGCATTGGTGATTTCAAAGGATCCCCGCCCGAAGTTATGGTTCGCCTGAATCCGCTCGTGGTCCACGATGGTCAGGGTCGCCACCACCGCGCCCCAGTTGATGATCGCCGACACTCCGCGCTCGCCCGCGAGGAGCGCGCGCGCGAGGCAGAAACTTTCGATCTCCACCGCGTCGAGCGATAGCCTCGCCAGACCGGCGACGTGCTGATACTTCGTGATGAGCTCGGTGGGAACCGCGGCCAGGAGCACGTCCACGCGCTTTTCTTCCTTGCTCTCCCCGACCACATCCCAGTCGAGCGTCACCTCCTTGATGGGGATCGGGATATACTTCTTCGCCTCGAAGGGAATGGCGGCCGCGATCTCGTCGCGGTCAACCAGGGGGAGGGGGATAACCGTGAGGAAACTCGCGGTCGCGGGAATGGAAAACACCGCGTTCGTTGCCGTGATCTTCGCCTCGCGCATGATATCCGTGAGGATGTTCACCAGGGTTTCGTCGGCCGCGCCCAGGAAACTCCCCGCGGCGAGCGAATCCTTGGCAAAATAATGCCCGGTCTTGAGTTCGCCATACGTTTCAAGGATCGCCCGCTCCCGTTCCTTGCGCAATTGTACCACCTTGGCTGAATCGCTTCCAATATCAATGCCCACGAACCGGATCGATCCGCGGCCAAAGGAATTTCTCAGGGAAGAAAATTTGAAATGTTTGAGAAAGGGGATGTCCACGCGCGTCTCCGGTCGGGCGCCGAGCGCCCCGAAGACGGCTTCAGTATAGCATAAACCGCCGGGGGAGACGCGGGATATACACATGCCGTTCGAAGAAGGCCGCCCAGCCAGATGTTACGATGCGGCTATGCGGCTCGCCGACGCGAAACGCTGGATCCTCGACCTCATCTTCCTCCGCTCCTGCGTGGGGTGCGGGAGCGAAGGCGAACTCCTCTGCGCCTCCTGCCGGGGCGGCATCGCATTTGAATCCCCCCGCTGCCCGGTCTGCGGCCACCGGGATCTCGGGGGCTTGGTGTGCGACCATTGCGGCGAGCAAAATGGCCTGCGCCGTTTCTTTGCTCCATTCCCCTATCGCCATCCGCTCGTCCGCAAGCTCCTGCATACCTATAAATATACGGGTGTGCGCGATCTCTCTCCGATCCTCGCGGGCGAAATGCATCAATTCCTCAATTGGTACGGTATCGCCGTACCCCCAAGCGCCCTCCTCCTCCCCGTTCCCCTGCACCCGGCGCGCGAGCGCGAGCGCGGCTTCAACCAGTCGGCACTGCTCGCCCGGGAGCTCGCTCGACAACTGGGGGTGGAAGTGTGCTATGCTCTCCGCCGCACCCGGAACACCCTGCCCCAGGCGGGTATGACGGATAACGCCCGGCGCCGCGAGAATATGGCGGGAGCATTCGCCGTCACGAACCCGGATGCGGTCCGCGGAAAAACCGTGGTCCTGGTGGACGACGTATCAACGTCGGGAGCGACCCTGGCATCGGCAGCGTTCGCGCTCCGCAGCGCCGAAGCGCGAACCGTTTGGGCGATGGTGCTCGCGAAAGGATAGCGAAACGCCTCGTACAACAAGGAAGGATCACGCATGGAAATCGGAATGCTCGGCACATCCTACGACCGAGGTTACATCATCAGCAACGGTGACTGCGGGGCCGTCAACCGCCTGTTGCGGCAACTGAATCCGAAAGCTCCGGAACGCACCCGTGCGGACCTCGAATCCCGGCTGAATCGCATTAACCGGAACGGCGGGGTCGCGATCGTCCGGGACGCAAACGGCAACATCGTCGCCATGGGTACCTGGACCGTAATCCCGACGCTGATGCGGACCACGGCGTTCGCAAGCGAGGTCAGCTTTGACCAGGGGCATCCCGAGTGGCAACGCTTCCTGAAGGAACTTCTCCGATACTTCATCGGCCGCGCGAAGGAGGCCGGAGCGGAGCGCATTGACCTCACCTGGAACAAAACCCGTCCCGGATACGAGATCTTCCTTGATCTTGGGTTCACGGAACCGGATACCCGGTCCCTGCGGCTGATCTTCTAGTCGCGGAAGTGCCTTGCCCGAGCAGGTAAGGAACGCTACGATACAGGAGCGGCCGCGCGGTCGCTCCTGTTTTCCTTTCATGTTGGAGGCGTGGCTCGGCGGAGGCAACGCGCCTCGAGATGCGTTCCGCGGGCATTCATTGAATATTGAATTGTGTTCGGAGCGGAGGCGTGGGTGAGCGGGCTGAACGCGCCAGGCGACGCGTTCGACGGGCGCCCCTTGATTTGTATCCCTGGCGGTGGGTTGGCCGAGCGGGTTGAAAGCGAAGGTATTCGCTTTCAACGGACGCACAAAGCTTTGGGTCAAAAACGGAGACGTGGCTGAGTGGTTGAAAGCGGCACCGTGCTAAGGTGTTAAGGGAGCAATCCCTTCGGAGGTTCGAATCCTCCCGTCTCCGCAGATTGAAACTTCTAGTTCAGAAAGGGCGGACGCACGCCGCGATGCGGGCGCG
>Ga0155805_140_pt1 | contig 31043 bp, 32 predicted proteins | sample RifCSPlowO2_01_FD_107459 | JGI IMG/M metagenome (GOLD analysis project Ga0155805, IMG submission 107459) | Candidatus Sungbacteria bacterium RIFCSPLOWO2_01_FULL_60_25
ACGAATTAGCCTTCCGCTCGAAGCAGATTTACGAAATTGCCAACACTGACAAGAAGAGATTGTTGATGTCCCAGTTATTTACGAACCTGGTACAAAATGGGCTTGAAATAAAGAAAAATTACACTTCTGCGGCTCAATTTCTCTTGGAATGGCTACCAAAGCTAAATCAAGATTACGAACTCGCAAAAAGGCAGGCTACAAAAGGAAAAAAAGTGGTTTTTGCCACTTCATCTCCTAACTGGCTCCGGCGGCAGGATTCGAACCTGCGACCCACTGGTTACACTTCTCCCATCGTTGCCGTTGGGGATGGACTATATCATGATCCCGCATTGCGGGACCCGAGGCGCTTCCTCCGACCAATCGTCGGAGTACTCCCTTTCAGGATAGTCTCTACACCTTCCCTATGATAGCTAACTAACTATCTTTGGGCTTGGTTCGGGATTGCCCACGTGGGGTTCCCCCGAGTTCACCTCGTTTTACAACCTCGGTCGCCCGAGGAAGCTGCGTAACGCCAGCATGGACTTCGCGATGACAATTCGCGCAGACGAACACGCACTTATCGGCTTCATGTTTGATCTTTTCCCACGAACGGGTCAGACCGCGAAGGGAAAGATTGAATAACTTTTCCCGCTCATCCACATGATGCAGATCGAGTGCCCATATACAACGATGGTAACCGCAGAGTATGCATTTACCGCCCTTGTACTCAACAACCATCACCTTTAACTTCCGTCTCCGTTTGGTGACGGCACGCTTGAGATACTCGGCACGATCGGCGTAGGTCCTCTTTTCCGGCATACACGGTTAAGTATACCAGTAACGGACCTCACTTCACAGCCAGTCGCTCTACCGCTGAGCTACGCCGGAATGGATTATCGAAAGAACTTACCACCTCGTAATTGTAGCAGAAAGAATCAAAACAGCAATCTTCTTTCACATCACACTCGGTCCGCCCGCGAGCGTCTGGTTCAGCCAGAGCGCGCCGGCGATGAGGAGGAGCAGCAGCACGCCGTAGGCGGCGTGGCGCGGGTGTTGGCGCTTTGCCTCAATCACAAGGAGACATGAAAGTGCTGCGCCAACAAGGGCTGCGAGCGCGAGGTAAGCCCAAGAAACCGCGTTTGTCGGCGCGGCGAAAAGCCGCCAGATGCGGGTCGCCTGGCGCTCGGGCTGGGTTTGGGGCGCGGGCAGCGCCACATCCGTCTCTTCGCCCGCAACCCGCACCGCAACGAAAGAGTCGGTCTCGGCAATGGTCTCGGCCTCCGGTTCCGCGGCGGCGAGCGGCGCTCTTGTCACGGCAGGCGGCGGAGGCGTTCGGCGGCGCGGAGCAACAGGACGGACGTCCGGACGGCCGAAAAGCTGAACCACAAACGTCGTTTCGCGTCCCTGGTAGGTTCCCGTGGCGATTGCAATGCCGATCTCAGTGAAATTCGTGTTGATGATATTCGCGCGGTGCCCCGGCGAGTTCATCCACGCGCGCTCGACATCAACGGAGTCGGTGAAGTTGAGCGCGAGGTTCTCACCGGCGTAGCGATAGCGGTATCCGACCGCCCGGAACCAGTGCCACGGCGTGACGCCCTCAGGGCTTGTGTGGGCGAAGTATCCTTTCCCTGCCATATCCTCTGCTTTCATGCGCGCGGCGGCCTCGAGGATAGGACTCTGCTTGAGCGGCGCCGCGCTTGCGAGGGCGCGGTCCTCGTTCGCAAGGTCCACGAGCACGGCGCTGATAATGCTGCCGAAAAACGGAAAGCGGCTCGTCGCAAGCCGCGGAAGGAGCGACGCGAGGAACAACGCCGCCACCAGCGAGGCAAGCACAAACGCCCCCCGCTCCCGCAGGAGGTGGGGCTTATAGTTATTGCCGCGGTGCGGAATGAAATGCTTTTTGAGGGTGCGTCTCACGGAGTAGGCGGCGCGCATGCAGTCCTTTCGAATATCTCACGAATTTCAAAGGCGAGCAATGCCCGCGGGAGCGCGATTGCCGTTGCGGACTTGTCGCGGCATCCTTCATCTTCTCTCATTCGCACGAGGGATTAACCCATTAATTTGGTTGGAATTCCCCGCGACAGCGAATTATTTTTTTGTGAATCGTGAATGCCGTGAGCCAGCGCATCAGTTGCGCTTCGCTGCGAAACCCCCGGCCGCGATACATGAGGTCACGAATGCATTGGATGCATGATTCAGCGGCATTGCTTGTGGTCGGGAGGAGCCACTGCGGATGTGAGCGATAGGTGCGATACTCGTTCCAGTGCATCTGGAGGCCGCGGAGCACGCGGCAGATCCCCCGCGAGGTACTCTCGCCGCTCGACGGTCTTGATGCGATCGAGCGCTGCTCGAACGATCGCCATGTCCGAAGCTCGAATCACGCTCTGGACTGCGGTGAGTACACCGGTGGCGTATGCCCGTTGGGCGGAACGCGAGCCGGTCGTGAGATAGTTCTGGACCGCGGCGAGGAGGTGGAATTGGCAGCGCTGGAGAAGCCAGCCGTTGCGGTATCCGAGATTCACCACGCCGGTGGCGCCATCGCATACCAGGGCGCCAATACGCGCCCGAATCGAGCCGGGGACCGCGGCCAGTGCGCCCTTCCATCCGGCGAGATCCTCATGGCCGGGCGCGAGGTATGGCGGCCAGATAACGGCCTCGGTTCCGGTGCGTGGACGCAGGAGCAGAACATAGATCGTGGATCGCTCGCCTCCCACGCGATACCAAATGGCGTCCGCGATGAGGATGAGTTTCCCCCGTTCGGGCACCAATGATTCCATGCCCCGTACCCCTGGCGAACGTAGGCCGCGAGGCTTCGGGCAAGGGATCGCTGGGCGCTTGATTTCGTCGTTTGAGTCTCGCGCCCGAGCTGTCTCACCGTGCCAATCGCTCGACCGAAGTATGCAGTATTCTTAAAATAGTTCGAACGGTTTTCGCCGCCGCGAGCGGCGGCGAAAAGGAGCCAGCCCCGCCCGCAAGCGCGGCTCCGCCGCGCCGATGACAATTTCAAGTTTTTCTTTGGCGGCAAATTCAATTATGACAAATCAAAAATTTCAATCAACTTACGACAAGTACCGTAATCGCCCAAATAGAATAGGCCGATTTTATCAGCTTCGAACGAAAAATCGAATTTTCCAATTTTTGAAAGAGCTGATTTATCAATTTTTTCTAACTTAGTAAACGTCAAATGAGGAAAAAATTCTGTATCAACACCTCGATACCCATAGCGCGAACCATATTTTACGAAACCGCCAATTCGTTTTTGCCCCGAAAATTCAGTACAAACTGGCCGCCGAGCGAAGCGAGGCGGCTACCGAAACCTTGAAATTTCCTCGTTGGTGCGCTGATCAGGGATCGATTCGGACGTTTCGGTTTGCGCCCCCGCTGTTTTTCCCGAATGCGCCATGTACCACCACAGGTGGTACATTGGCGGCGGCGCATTCCGAACCGAATGACCTTCGCCTGACAACAGGAGGATTTCGCGTGGTGTGTATCCATACACGCGAATTCTCTCTCAACAAGAGCTCAATGCCCCATCATGTCTGCATATTTTTCAAAGAGTACCAACCGAATTTCCGGGACAATCCCTCGCACGAATATGAGAAGATAGAGTGTTTACGGGCTTATGCGAGCTGTCGGAGATACGAAAGGACGAAAAGGCAACGAAGAGCGAGACGACGTGGGGGAGAAGGTCAGCGCGTCCGGCGGATGCGGCGGCGTTCGGCGGCGCGGACGCGGTGCTCATCCATGCCGAAGTGATGCGCGATCTCGTGCCACACCGTGTCGCGGACCATGGCCTTCGCCTCCTCCGCGTCGCGCGCGGCCGCAAGAATCGGCAGCATAAAAATAGTTATCTTATCCGGCAAAACCCAATAGTAATTCGAGCCGCGCGCAACCTGCGGCACGCCCTCGTAGAGCCCGAAGAGGGTCATGTCGGAACGCAACCGCATCTTACGGCGCTGGGCGGGCGTCGGCTCATCCTCCACCACGACCGCGACGTTGTCGAGACGGCGCAAAAACTTTTCGGGAATGGCGTTCAATCCGTCCACCACCAGCGTTTCGAATTCATGGCGCGTCATCATGGCTCCGGCGGGCTAGAGGCCGAGCATGCGGCGCGCGGCCGCGCCGCGCGCCGCTCTCCCGAGCCCCGCACGCGCGCCCTTCAGCAAAACGAGAAAATTCTCCTCCTTGGGGAAGCGCTCCGCAAAGCGCAGGATCCGTTTGAGATCGTGGGACTGCGAAGCGTGCGCCTGCATCGCTTCCACCCTCTGCTCCCAGACATCGCGCGTGTCCACCCGGAGATCAATCTCGCTCCGCCGGTATCCCGGCGGCACGTAGATGAAGTAACCCTTCCGGAGCGCGCGGGCGCGTTCGGCGCGGAGGCAGGAATAGAGGAGTGCGCGGACGAACGGCAAACGCTCGAAAACATACGAGACCGCCATCGAAACGGCGATGTGGTCAAGATGGCCGGATCCGCCGCGCGGCTCGTGCGTCATGAACACCTCCGGCCGGAAGCGTCTGGCGTAGCGTTCGATGCTTGCGGCGAGCCGATGGTAGAGGTTGTTGGAAAGCGCGCCATCCGCAAAGCCGAGAAAAAACACCTTCCGCACGCCGAGGATCTTGGCCGAAGCGCGAAGCTCGGTGGCGCGTCGCCGGGCAAGGTCGCGCGTGGCGCGCCTGCCGCGATCTTTCCCCGCTTGGCCCTTCGTGGCCGCGAGCAAATAGACGCGGTGGCGCTTCGCAAGTTTCGCGATCGTTCCTCCGGGTCCGAACGCTTCGTCGTCAGGATGGGCAAATACGCAGAGGACGCTCTTCCGCCGCAATCGCATAGGATTCACTCTAGCGCACCGCGCCGGCCTCCGCAATGGAAAGGGAGCATCCGCACATCTCACGCATCCGGCTTCAGGAGCCCGGGAAATTCCCGTTTCGTCTTTTCGACTTTCGGCGCGATAACCGCGGCAGCATAGGGCTCGCCGGGATTCTTTGCATAAAAGTCCCGATGATACCCTTCGGCCGGCCAGAACCGTTCGAGTTTCTTCACTTCGGTCACGATGGGTGACGGAGACATTTTCGCCGCGGAAAGCTCGCGGATCATGGCCGCGGCTTCCGCTTGCTGCGCTCCGGTCGTATAGAGGATGATCGAGCGATACTGCGTCCCGGTATCCGCGCCCTGGCGATTCAGGGTCGTCGGTTCGTGCGCCGCAAAGAATACGTCGAGCAATTTCCGGAACGGTATCGCGTTCGAATCGTAGACGACCTCGATGACCTCGGCGTGGCCGGTCGCCCCGCTCGAAACCAGTTCGTACGTCGGATTCGCCGTCGTTCCTCCGGCATAACCCGAAGTTACCTTCTCGACTCCTTTCAGCATCAAAAATACCGCTTCGGTGCACCAGAAGCACCCGCCGCCGAACGCCACGACCTCATGTTGTTGTTCCACCTCCATTCGCTTTCTCCGCCGTGTTCACCGAACCCACCCAGAACGAAAACTACAGCCCCTCCAACGCGCTGTTATACGCGCTCAAGAACTGCGGAATGACAATAACGAGTCCGAGGAGCGGAAGCACAATGACCACCGCCGTAACGATAAGGGTGATAAGGAAATAGCGGCGCGTTTGCTCCACCGACCGCTCGATGCGGTCGAGCTTTTGGTCCTGGGCTTCCAGTTTCTGACGTAATTCCGGGTCCATGAAAATGGAATAGGGGGCAGCAACACTATCGGCGCGTTTTGAAATTATATATCTCCCTGTCCAAAAGGCCTATCCCCCCTGCTGCCAGCGCAAAATCGCGGGGAACGGATAGAGGAGCATGATGATGTTGAGCGTGAGGTTGTCCCGTATCCAATAGCCGACCGCGACCTCCATGACTGCCGTGAGCGCGAGCGTCGCCCAAACCGGAAGGCGCATCGCGAGCCAGAATCCGAGCGCCATGAACGCGATGTCCGCCGTCGAGTTGACGACGCTGTCGCCAAAGTAGTCGAGCGAGATCGTTACCGCGCGATAGCGGTTGATGATGAAAGGAGTGTTTTCGAACACTTCCCACGCCGATTCCGCGAATGTCGCGATGGCGAGCCGCAGCCCGATGGAGCAATCAACGCCCCGGCGGCGGAACCGCGACGCGACGAGCGCGAGGATCCCGTATAACGCGAAGCCGTGGATGACGTGCGAGAACGTATACCAGTCGGCAAGGTGCTGGGAATTCTCGGAACTGGCGGCCACGCCGTGCCACAACTTGACGTACCCGCACTTGCAGATGAGTACGCGGCCCATTTCCCATTCCGCGAATCCGGCAAGCGCAATGATCGCGATGACCAGCGCGGCGTATGCCCAGCGCCCTCTACTGCCGAAGGTTGCGGAAATTCCCATACGTGTGTTCGGGACGAATTGCCGCGTCAGCGCACGGCCATGAGGATCGCCCCGGCCGTGATGAAGAGCGCCCCGATCCCCGACTTCCGGGAAAATTGCTCCCCGAGGAATACGAGGGCGAGGATGAGCACGAAAACGACGCTCAAGCGGTCGAGAGCGGCAACGGCGGAGGTCGGGCCGGTGCGGAGCGCCAAAAAATAGAAAAACCACGACAGGGCTCCGGCAACGCCCGAGAGCGCGATGAACGAAAGCGCGCGATGGCTGATGCCGGGGAGGAGCGGCGCCTTGCCGAGCGCAAGCGAAGCGACCACGAGCAGGAACGCCATGAACACGGCGCGGACGGTCGTCGCCAGCGTCGAGTCAACATTCGCGATGCCGATCTTGCCGAACACCGGTGCCGCGAACGCCGCCGAGAGCAGCCCGTAGAGAATCCACGCCATGTCCGGTCGGCTTTGCGGAAGCGTTATCCCTTCTGGTCGAGGTCGAGTTGCACGAGCGTCCGCACCCGCACCGCCGCGTCGGTCTTGTTGCCGACGATCTCGACGCGCGCGCCGCGCACGAGGCGCTGCAGGGAGCAGGCCTCGGTCCGCGAACCGATGGTGCACTGGCTCTCCGTGGTGAACACGAGCTCGACATTCTGGGATGAGCCGTCGGGCGCATCGTAGGCGAGGAACCATACCCCCGCCTTCATGCCGGGCTTGTCCTTCGCGAGCGCGCCGATGGCGTAGAAACGGTCGTCGGGTTGGGAAATCGGCGCTGGTGTTGGGCTCGGCGTTTCGGTCGGGGTGGGCGAGGGAACCGGCGGAGTGGCGGCTTGTCGCGTGCGCGCCACGTAGAGAAAAATCGCCGCGACAATCAGGATCACGACAACGGCCCAGACAATCCAGAGGAGTGAAAATCCTTTCTTCATATTTTCAATATCTTCGACAACTCCACCCCATTATCGCAAAACGGCCTCGAGCGCACAATCCCCAGGGGAAAACAGCGCCTATGTCGCGAGCCACCCGCCGTCCACGTAGAAGGTCGCGCCCGTAACGTAGCTTGCCTCTTCGGAGGCGAGAAACACCACCGCGGCCGATACCTCCTCGGGCCGGCCGATGCGCCCGAGCGGCACCCGCGCGAGCATTCCCTGCATGGCTTCGGGCGGCATGCCAGCCGCCTGCACCATCGGCGTGTCAATGGCGCCCGGGGCGATGGCGTTCACGGTTATCCCGAGCGGCGCCCACTCGATCGCGAGGGTTTCGGTCATGGCGATGATGCCGCCTTTCGATGCGGTGTAGTGCGCGCCGCCCCCGATGCCGACGCCGACCTGTCCCGATGCGATGGAAGCGATATTGATGATGCGGCCCCACTGCTGCTTGGCCATCTCCCGCGCCGCAAGCGCGAGCGCATGGGCTTTCCCCATGCCCCGCCGGCCGCCGGTCACGAGCGCGACTTTCCCGGTAAGGTCGAATATACGATTCCATGATACCGCGAATGGGCGTTTGCAACCAATCCCGCTACTCCCGCAATACCGGATGAACATCGGGCGTTTCCAAACCGAGCGCCCAGGCAGAAAACCCATAGAGACCATTCGCGGTGACGAGGTCTAATTTCCGCCGGACGCTCCTCCCGTTCTCGTACCAGATGGCGTACTGTTTCTTGCTCGTTGCGTAGCGGAGGAACGGGGCCTCTTCCGCTTCGCTGTACCCCGCGGTCAGAAAATGCCGCTCCCGAAGTTCCCGGATGCCTTCGTACCCGCCGATGCCGATGATCTTGCCGCGGGTATCGTCCCACTTCCAATAATAGAACGGGATGCCGAGCGAGAACTTCCCGTTCGGGATGGACTTGAGCCCGTGCGCAATCACCTGCTTGAGCCACGAATACCGCGCAATCGGACCCTTGGAGCCGGGGTCGTCGTAGGACATCACGCTCACGAAATCCGTGCCCGATGCGAGCGCGGCGTAATCATAGACGCCAATGACGTCCTGCCACAGGGTCTTCGGGTAATCGCCCGGGTTCTCCGAAACCTGCGCCACCACCGCGACGCTCACGGCAAATCCATCTTTCTTCAACGCCGCGCTCGCCTTCGTGATGAACGCCGAATACCGGTCGCGATAGGAAACATCCATCTGCTCGAAATCGAACTGCCAGCCCCAGAACTTCTTCCGCTTCGCCTCCTGTGTGAGCGCGCGGATCGCGGCGTCCTGTTTCGCCTCATTCTGCAAAAATATATGGGTCTGTTCCTGGTCAAATCCGCGGTTCGTCACGAGCGGCATCACCTTGATCCCGTTTTTCCGCGCGAAGGCGAGGATACTTGGATCAATATTTCCCGCGAGCTTCCCGCTCCGGTTGAGCGAATAGGATTGCGGCGCGAACACGTCAACGGATTTCGGATTTGCGAGAAACGACGCCCGCGCGTTTTTCCCCTCGCGGTAGTAGAGCACCCGCACGTACCCGCGGCTCGGCGAAACGGACGCGGAGGCGGCTTTTGCCGCGTCCGCGCCCCCGCTCATCCCGAGAATCATAATCGCGAACGCCAACGCCGCGACCCGCTGGCATCGCGTTTGCGCCATTGCCCGATTCCGCCCGCCGATGGCCATGACTTCATAATACCATAGCCCCCGGTGCCGGATTTCATGGGACACCAGCCGCCGCCGCGCGCGAAATCGCGCGGCGGCTCCGTAACCCTCGGAAAAAGAAAAGCGCCCCGGCCGTTGCTCCGGCGGGGCGCATGACGAACGCTCATCGCTGCTTCTCGAGGACGATAATCTGGTTGGTGTAGGGCGGGAGGTCGCCGCGAACGCCCCTGGACCACCGGTTCTCGATGATCCAGTCATTGCGGATTGGCTTCGCTTCCCGCACCATGAGGCCGAGAACGCCTGCAACCTCGCGGTAGAACGAAAGGGGCAGCGCGGTGTAGACCTCGCGGAGCTCCAAATCCCAGTGCCGGATGTAGTCCTTCTTCGCGAGGAACTCGACGGCCACGCGCATCGGGACATATCCCCGATAGGGACCGAGGTGGGTCATCTCGGTGAATGCGCCTTTGCGCTCCGGCCACTTGCATGAGAAGTCCACGAACCGTTCGTGGGTATCCTTCTCGAACTCGAGTTCGACCGCCTCGGCATCCGCCTCCGGCGACCATATGTCGCGGATGACGATCGAGCCGCCGGGCTTCAGTTCCCGCGCCGAGTTGGCGAGACACACGACCACGGCCGCACGCGAGCAGCCGTGATAGGAGTAGACCTCGTGCATCACGGAGGAGAGGATGACGTTGTTCACGAATCCATCGGCGAAGACCGGATCCATGATGTCGGCGTGGATCACGCCGGGCTCGTCCTTCCAGAGCGAGTCCGAGAGATCAATACCTACGACCTTGTGACCCTTTGCCGCGAGGTACTTCGCGAGCGCCCCGGTGCCGCATCCGCGATCGACGACCAGTCCGCCCTTGAGCCAGGGTTCGATGTCCATGATCTTGGCTTCGAGGGCGGCATCCATCGAAGCCCCGTATGCGTCGTAGAACCGACCGCTTTGAGCAGGTTCGACCATCTCGTGTCCTCCCTTGAAGTTGATGTTGGAAATAACTTATTCTCGTAGCCCCGGCTCGAAACATCGATTGAAATCGATATCTCGAGAAGAGGCAGCGCAGGAATGCTGCCCTGCGCTGCGTGGGAGAAATTCCGCGAGGTTCTTCCCGCGAACTACTTGAGCTCGGTGACGAGCCAGTTGATGGCGTCTTGACGCGCGACGAAGATCCTGGCCTCGGGGAAACGCGCCTTGAGCACTTTCGCCGTCTGGCTCATGGCTTTCTGCGGGTGGCCGCCCATGCCCTCCGTGTCGAAAACCACGACCGTCCGATCGGCCTTGTCGTAGAGCGCCATGGTCGCCTCGACCATGGAATAGGCCGAAAGCGGATTGCCGTCCTGCTGGGGGTCGGCGATGTAGAAGAGAAGATGGCTCGCTCCAGCCTTCGCCGCCTCCTCGCGCCGCTGCGCCTCATCGTTCCAGTCCTTGACGACCGGATTGAAAAGCGCCTCGCGGTCTACTCCCTCTGCCACGAGTACTTCAATAATTCCCTCACGCCATGCGTTATTTGCCGCAGTGCCGCCCAGGAACACCAGCTTCTTGGCCATAATTCCTCCTTCGACGCGTATTTTTCTACAGGTAAATTATAATACCTATATTTATATATGTCAAATAGAAATGTGCCCTCGCGGAGCCGCCGACCATTTCAGCAACTCGATGGAAGGGCGATGGGGGAGATTCTCCTCTCCCCCACCGCAACGAACAAACTCGATGAACGAACTACTGCAGCGTCGGTACGGGCGCTTCACGCATCCAAAGCTCATGCATGCTCCGGTAGAGCTCCCCGCTCACCGACACCTTCACCGGCGTCGGGTTCAGGGGACGCAGATGATCTTCCCGAAGAAACTCCATCTGCGCCTCCGCGTGCCGCTTGACTGCCTGCGGCTCGGGGAGCGCCGCAACAATCCTCCCATCCCAGACGAGATCGAGAAGCGGAATCACGCGCGTCGGAATGATATGAGCGCGCTTCCCCTCGATGAAGGGATGCCGCGCAAAGACCTTCTCCCCCGGAGACGGCGCAGGAAATCCGGCCTCGACCATGAGGTCAAGAATGATCTTCCCGTCCCCGCCGATCAACCGGTAGGCATCCTTTGCGCCGGGGATCGTAACCTTCTCGACGGTATCCGAAAGCTTGATCCTGGCCGCGCCCCCGTGCGCCACGAGCTTGTAGACGCCGTTGAATGCAGGCGATCCCTCGCACGTAACGAGGTGGGTGCCGATACCGTAGCCGTTGATCTCGTGCGGCTGCGCGCGCAATGCCCACAGCGTTGCTTCGTTCACGTCGTTCGAAACGAAAATCTTCGCGCGGGAGCATACGACCGGCGTACCGGCAGCGGAGTCGCTCACCCTGAATATCCGCCGCGCCTCTCGCGACAGGAACGCGAGATCGCCCGAATCAATGCGGATCCCGACCGGCGCATAGCCGAATCGGGAAAGCGCGAGCGCGACGCAGGCGAAATTGGGAACGCCGGAGAGGAGCGTATCGTAGGTATCCACGAGCGCGAGAAACGAATGCGGGTGGGCGAGCGCGTAGGCGATGAATGCCGCGAGCTCGCCATCGTTCGTGTTGTCGTAGCCGAGGAGGCGGCGAAACTCGAGCACCTCATCCGTGAAGTTCTCCGCAATGCCCGCTCCTCCTACCCTCTTGAGCATGGGGTTCTTGATATCTCCGAGCCTCGAGAACATCTCGATGAACGCGTGCATCATGGTGCCCTTCGGCGCTTCCCCGAGGATTCCGGCGGCTTCCACATTGGACGTGCCGTCAAAACCCCCGAGCACCGCATAGTGCGATGCGCGATTGCCGTCCTGGGCGCGACGAAGACCGAACTCGAGGAGGATCTTGTCGTCGCCCGCCGCCACGCGGTAGCGGGCGGCATTGGTCATGATGCCCGAGGGGAAATTGCAGAGGGCGAGGAGATGCGTCTCGAGCATCTGCGCGGGAGCAGCCGGCCCCTCAACGCGGATCATGGGGACCCGCGGGAACGCGAGCGACCCCTCGCGCATGGCGTATATCCGAACATCCGAGTAATCGAGCCCCGCGAGCCACGCGAAGAACTCCGGCTCGACCCGCGGCAGCAGCTCGCGCATACGAGCGATCTTCTCCGGCGTGTAGCGGAACCTCGCGACGTAGTCGAGAAGATCCCTGAGGCCAGCGAAGAGGGCGTAGACGCCGCCGAACGGCGGCGTGCGATAAAAGTAGTCGTAGACCGCTCGCTCGTTATGCTTCCCCGACTTCCAAAGAGCATAAGCCGAGGTCATCTGATAGAAGTCCGTCATGAAGACGGATGCCGTCGGACCCGACGTGGTCATGCCGTTCATGGGACCCTCCTTTTGGGCGCGCGCTACGCGCGCCCGGGTTCGGGTGACTGCCGGCGCTCGAGCTCCCGAAGGTACATGAGCGAGAGCGTACATGTAGCCATGTTCTCGTAGGTCATGGTTCCGAGATCGGCGACGGGCACGAACTTCCGCGTGATGCGTTCGCGCTCGCTCGCGCAACCGAAGGTCTCGCGCGAGAGATCAATCTGACTCGGAGCGATCTCGACCCATGCGAGGTACATCCGCTCGGTGATGCCGCCGGGCGAGAGCGCGAGCGGCACCCCGTCGTTGAAGAGCCGCACGTCCTTGCGCGTGATCTTCACGCCGACTTCTTCCTCGACTTCCGCGACCGCGATGTCCACATAGTCGAGTCCCGGCTTGTCTAGGCGTCCGGCCGGCATCTCGGTAATGCGACCGTCCGGGTTGTCGTCGCGCACCATCGGCGGCCGCGACTGAGTGATCATGAGCACCTGGTTCCATTCGGGGACGGCGACGAGAATCGCCACCGAATCCGGGGAACGCAGGATCTCCCATCCCGTTTTGCGATCTTTCTCAACGGTAAAGAAGCCCTGATAGACCACCTCGTTATCCATGGGGTCCTCCGCGCATGTCGTAGGGATGGTAAGGTACACTTGCCCCGAAACGATTTTCAGGACAAGGGATCCGGAACCGAGTTTTTCCAGACTCCGTTCGAGATCTCTGTATGTCCTGCGACAACCCTTGGAACTATAATGCGGCAAAAGGAGTTTGGTGGCGCCGAGGGTTTGCCCTCGACGCCACCCGCGATATATGCGCCGCCGCATCGGGACGCGGCTTACGCCCCGTTCGCCGGGAACTGCGACTTCACGAGCTTGGCGTCAAGGTCATAGTCGTCGGTATAGGCGACTTCCGCGGCCGCCGCGCGGCTCGAGCGGATGCGAAGCTCCCGGACTTCTCCGAGAACAACGCCATCGGCAAGACCAATGAGCTTGCGCCAGCCCGTCGGGTCCGCGTTTCTGAAGCAAATCTTCGAAGTGATCGGAAGGTTTGCTCCAGGCCAGCGCAGCGGCTCTGCCGCGTTGGACGCGACGAGCACCAGATGACGGCTCCCGATCTTCAGGGGATGCGCACCCATGGACCGCGCGTACGCGGTTGAACCCGCCGCAGTCGCTACGAGCGCTCCGTCGCCGACGAGCTTGGGAATCTTCACCTCGCCGTTGACGAGGACCTCGATCCACCCCGTCTTGCCGATCTCAACCTGCACATACGCGTCGTTGAACGCGTATGTCTCCTTGGTCGAACCGTCAACGAGCACAGCTTCCACGAAGAGGAGCGGCGAATGTCGGATTTTGAGGGGGGAGCGCGTGAAGAGTTCCGCTCCAAGTTCATCTTTCACGTCGTTCAGAAGGTATCCTTTGTGCCCGGCGTTGATCCCGAAGAACGGGACGCGCCTCCGCCAGCGGGCGCGAATGGCTTTCAACAGCCAGCCATCTCCGCCGATGGACACGATGAGATTCGGATCGTCGACATCGGCCCACTCTTGCAGGCGCTCGGCAATCTCTTCGGCCTCCTGGTTGCGAGGATCCGGAAGGAGATGCAGCCGGGGCCGCGTGATCGCGTAGAGCACGTCCTGCGTGCCGGTGCGGCCGCGGTACAGACCATGCCGGTAGATATACTCGCGCACGTCCGGCAGAACCTCGGCCTCGATACTGGATCCCGCGAAAACGCGTTTGCGCACCTCCTCGCTCGAAGGGCCGTAGTGCGGCCGGAAGAGCTCGTGATGCGGCGGGAGATCGCGCGGATCAAGCGGATCTCCTTCCCGAACCGCGACAATGAAACGGCTCGACGCCCAGAGATCCCTGCCGCGGGCCCATTCCTTCTGGATGAACGACGCGCCCCGAGCGCCACCCCGAATGAGATCCGTGCCGACCACATGCCACACTTCTCCCTTGGGCGCGAACATCGCTTCCAGTTCATGGGCGCGCGTGAACGTAGCGCGCTCAAGATCGAAGAGTTCGACCGCCACACCGGGGATTCTGCCAAACGCAATGTCATTCATCGCGGCGCGGTGCAGCGGATCCGTGTCGTTCGTGCTCGGCTTGTCGGGCCGCGGTCCGCAGGGGATGTTGACGACCTGATAGCCGCGGTTCGCAAGCATCAGGTTGACTTCCCGATGTCCGATGTGCGGCGGGTTGAAACTGCCGCCGAAGAGCGCAATACGATCCATGGTCTCCTCCGTGGGTATGTCGTGCTCGCGTGATGGATGCGATGGTTAAGGTACACTTGCCCGAAACGTCTGATTCAGGCAAGAGAGCTGGAATTATTTTCGAAGATTCCAATTCTCCGGTCTGAATTTGGAAAAGATCGGAGGAGCGAATCGCGCGTTCGTGCGCGATCCGCTCCTCGTGAGTCACGAAGAACTGCTTCTGACTACGGTGTTGCCGGCGGGGACTGCCAGAACCCCGTACTCCCGCTGGCTGGCGCCTTGCCGACCCTGGACGTGCTCATCCGCCCCACCACGGAGCCGGAGAACACATTCATGAGATGGCGGAAACGCCGCCGCCGCTCATCCAGGGTCTCGCCGGGCTTTGCTTTTGACTCCTGGATGTCGCGGAAGCCCATCGCCTGGGCCACCGCTCGGAAGTCCACCCGCTCGCTGGTCTCGAATCCGAGGAATGCGAGGGTGAAGAGTTCGGGGCTCAACTTCGAGAGCACCTGGTAGACGGGGTCCGGATCCAATGGTGCTTGGTTGTTCGCGCCATCGGAGAGAACCACGATCACCACCTCCGGATTGCTGCCGGTCTTGTGGATAAGCTCGAGCGCATACGCGCTCGTTGCGGTCACGCCGTCGAGTACCGCCTGATGCAACGCGGTCGCGCCGCTAATGGAGTACTCCTTTGCCGTGAGCGGAGGAAGCTTCTGAAGCGGGATGAACCCCCCGCCCCAGAGCGGCTTGACGTTGCTGCCGAAAACGATCCCGCCGACCCTGATCGCGCCCACCGCATTGAGCGCGCCGCCGAGAAGACCCGGGATGAGCACGTCGTTCACGCACTCGATGAGATCATCCGCGACCGGCTCCATGGAACCGGACTGATCGAGCATGAGCATGAGCACCCGAAAATCGTCGGTCTCGGCCTCTTCAGCGAGAAACGGCGACCCGCTGCAAAGCGGCATGATGCTCGCGTTGAGATTGTGGATGAGAATGCCCGACGACGCGTCGTCAAGACCGATCGCCGAGCCGCTCTTCTTGAACAGTTCCGCGACGCCTGCCTTGCTCGGTGTTGGCATGACGCTCCTCGCTTTCTAGCTCCGGAACGGAGCGTCGTGAGTGATGAGCTGTACGCCCTTGGCCTGCATGGCGGCGTCGAGGGCCTTCACGTCGGGGCTGTCGGGGAAGATCGCGGACGTACAATCGTTGAGGAAGCTCACGCGGCCGAGCACGTCGGGATTGCTCCCGAAGTATTCGAGCGCCTGCATCATGCCCCAGCGAACGCAGAAGTCCTTGGCTTCACCGGCGAACTCCGTGGAACGGCAGACGCCTATGTAATCGAGGTATGCGGTCTGGAGGCCGCCCTGCGGGTGGCTCGGAACATCCATGCACGGACGGAACGGGCCGAACCAGTCCACTTGCGCGATCATACCCTTGTAAAGGTAGACCGGCTCGAAACCGCGGGCGACCGCGGCCCACTCGATGAGTTCGGCCAATGCCGGCACGATTGAGACGCCGTCCGTGCCTTCGCGGCAGTGGTCAGGCCACACCCAGATGTCGCCCTGGTTGGTCTTGTTCAGGTGCTGCCAGTAGGCCACGGTGTGCTTCGGCATGGCGTTCGGAACGTAGGTCTTCACCGAACCGTCCACATAGTGCCCCTTGAATACCGGGCGCTTCGGGTTCGGATCGTCGAGCACCATGCGAACCGGCAGCGTCACGTCGGGAGGATTGCCGAGTTCGTCGCGGAACCACACGTCCGAGTGAATCGTGATGGGCGGATGCTTGTCGATCGTGACCATGATGTCGGTGTAGTGCTCCCCGGTAATGCCGTGGATGATCCGCTCGCCGAGGCGCTCGACATCTTCGAACGAACCCTTGACCGGCAGGCGCCCATCAGGCATGAAGTCGCGCTCCATGTCGATGAGCACCAGGAGATGCCGGTCGCCGCTCTTCACCTGGTCCTTGACCGAGGTGATGCGGGCGAGCCGTCCTTCCTCGCGCGCGCGATGCAGATCGGGCGCGAAGTTGCTCGAAACCTTGCGTGGATCCCAGAACGATGGGCGTTTCATAGACGCTCCTTGCGTTGGATGTTCGCCGCACGATACCGTCGTCCCCAGGAAAATTATTTCTCGCACCACCTCCTCACGCCGATCGGATGATGATCACCCGATCTTGTTTTACCGCAATAACGCCGTCGCCGAGCCGATCGAGCGAATCGGACATGTCGACGTATCGCGTTGTCAGCGGAAGTTCGCCAACGACATGGCTCGCGATTCCCTCTCGAACAATACCGTGGTCAGTCGCATGCAGGATGAGGCCGTTGGAGTAGGCCTTGCCGTGTACGCTGTCCCAACGGGTATCGTTCGGCACTTCGGCAACGCTGCTCGATTCGACACGTCCATCATCGGTTGCAACAACATCAATGCGGATCCGTTCGCGTCCGTTCTGTTCCGTTTTCCGCAGAATCAGCGCGTTTGACCGGGTGAAACGAGCGGAGAAGTCGCGCATTGCCTCCTTCGGATCAAGAGTCGGGATGGCGAGCATGAAACGAGTGAAGCTCGTGCCCGCAGCGTTACCCCGAACCAGAAACCAATGAAGGTCTCCGAATTCGCGATGGAATCCGACGAGCAGTTCCTGATCCGACCCCGGCTCTTTGGCCGCGACGAACCACGTCTGACCTTCAAAGACCTGCATCACCGGACGCTCGGCAACATCTGAGTCACCGAATCGCGCGCCAGCGAGAAGCGTTCTCCCGGCGATGCGATAGAGAAACCGGGATGATGCCGAGAATACCGCACGATCGCCCGCAAAGAGCGATGTAGTCAGGGCTTTGACTGCCCGCGGCTCGTTGCCGGCAACATCGAGCACGAAGAGTTCCGGGGCATCATCGGCCGGATCGGGGCATATGATCACCAACCCGTTGAACATGCCGAATTGCGCACCCGGAGGTACCGTGATGTTGAGCTCCTTTCTTGCGGCGGATGCATCGCCCTCTTGTTGGTAGAGGACGATGCCGCCGTCTTCTTCGGCGAGGCATGAAATCCGACCATCTGCGTTCTGATAGAAGAGAATGCGCCCGCGGGTCACGATGAGGTTTCGCACCTCGAAGCCCGCGACTTTCGCCATCATGGCCATATCGAGCGTGGTGCGGTGAGCGCAGGAAGGACAGTGCGACCGCTTGGCCGGATACCAAACATGGCATGATCCGCACTCCATGAGTATATCGCCGTACTCCTTCAGCGCGTCGAGCGGAAACGGCTCTCGTCTTGTCCGTTTGAGGATCGTGAGGATCCGATCCGCAAGATCATCGGTGAGAATATCAGGCGACAGACCGACATTGGGGAACGTGACTTCGGGATCTAAAACCGTAAGTCCATGTTCCGCGCGATCAAGGAGTGAATCCCAGCGCGGGTGCGTTCCCGATTTGAAGGGATGCACCCCGTCGAGCAGCGCCCGGAAAAGGAGCACCGTGTAGGACCACCAGTCATGCTCCGCCTCGAACACCGGGCGCTTGGTGAGATCAATGTTGTAGAGGTCGGGAGTCAGGTAGAGTTTCGATCCGACCATGCAGGGGTATTTCCCAAACTGCCAACTGTCCGTATCAATCCATGCTACACGGTAGCGTTCCTCATCGAGCATTTCATTGCCATCGTTGAGATCGCCGACCACGACGCCGAGCGCATGGATGCCGATAAGATCCCGACCCATGCGGTAGAAGATATCGGCCTTGGTCTTGGTCGTGAGCTCGTGATCGCGGCAGTAGGACGGTCGGAACATCATGTTGAACTTCCGGTAGCGCGGATTGAGACGGCGCATCTGGAAGCCGATGAGCTTTCGGCGATCGCTCCAAATCGGAGCGATGGGCGCTACGACACTTTCGGGAAAGGGGAATCGCCGTGCCATGAAATCCTTCAGCTTCGCTTCACGGGCCACATCGTAGGTGTGGTAGATCTTCAAGGCCATGTCATTCGGGTGATCTGGATCCTTATGCACCACCGCCTCGCCGCCCTGGCCGATGACCGTATCCTTGTCGATGGTTGCTCGGCGATTTCCTATCAGGATCTGCATGCTATTCTCCTTCTTTCTGTCGCGCGAAGGCAATGATGGTGCAGTCGTCGCTGAAACGGCCGTTGAGGTTCGATTCGCGATGCAGCCACCACTGGAGTCCTGCGGGCGCCTCGGCCTCGTAGTTCCAGATTTCTTCAAGGATGCCGGGATCGCGCGTGAGCTCCGCTCGAATGCCGTCCGTGGACACCGCGAAGCGACGCACGTCTCCGGCAGCGAATGTTTCCACCTGGAAGGTATCGGGCAGGACAATGTCGTGCGGGAGCATGGAGCGATCGATCAGATGATACGCGAGATAGAACGGCGACTGCCCCTCGTCAATGACACGAATTTCATCATTCACGATGGTAGCACCGTCTCCCGCGCTGAACGTAATGAGCGCTTCCCGGGTCGAGAGAAAACCGAGTACCGTCGTGAACAAGCAGTCCTCGATGAACTTCCATAACACCTCGGGCGAGCCTGCAACCGTTGAGCGCGCGATCGAGCCAAGATAGCCGACGCAGCGCTGGTAGAGGATCGCGGGTACGTGCGCGGGCGGCGTTTTCGCGGCCAGGATGAGCGGGATCTCCGATGCGATGAAGTTCGCAAGGAGGATTGATCCGACTTCGGTCTTGCTGCCCTTTCGCCCGGTACAACCATCTAACACGGCGCCGAAGTGATACCGCTGGCCGCTGATTTCAACGGCTCTGACGACGTAGCAATCCTGGTTGTTGATACCCTTGCGGCGGTGCGCGCTTCCCATGACGGTCCCGGTTCGAACCGAAAATTCGCCCATACGGCCCCTTTGTCGTACAGCTATTGTTCTTCGTGTGAGTCAAAGAGCACTTGGTCTTGTCCGACCCCGAAAGGGTTTCGGACCTTAGGAACCAAGGCATTTGGGGCTATCGGGGGTCCCAAATGCCCGGGTTCCTCAAAACGGCATTTTGTCCATTTGTGGCATATTTGCTTATCTTGTCAATGTCTCCGTCCGCTATAGAGCACACATTATGAAATCGGACTTACATTCCCCTACAAAACCCTTTATTTATGGGCTTTAACGGGAGGTATAAGTATCATTTCATAGTGTGATGTCTATAGGTTTCCCATACATCTGGGTTGTCCTTAATCTTGCGAGCCGCAAATCTCCCAACAAGTGCACTTACTACACTTTCCGATGGCTAAAAAATAATAACCATGTTTCGCTGCCGCGTTCTAAAGGATCTCGACAACCTTGTGCTTCCGCTCGACGAATCGGTAGAGCTCCGCCGGGCGGCTCCGCCCCGCGCGCTTTTTCTTCTTCGTGCCAACGACGAGTTTTAGTTGGAAGAGCTTCTTCCGGAAATTCCGCTTGTCGATCCTGCGGTCGAGAATCGTTTCATATAACCGCTGCAGCTCCCCGAGCGTGAACTCCTCCGCGAGGAGCCCGAATGCGATATTCGTGTACGCGAGCTTGGAACGCAAGCGTTCGACCGCGGTTCGGATAATCTCGCGGTGATCATAGGCGATTCTCGGGAGATGCTCCACCGGGAACCAGCGCACCTCGCTCCCCTCCCGTCGGGCCACAGCGGTCCTCGGTGTGAGCGCGAGATACGCCACCGAGACCACGCGGCCCCGCGGATCGCGATCGAGAGCGCTGAAGGTGTAGAGCTGCTCGATGTGGGCGAAACGCGCCCCGGCCTTTTCCCGAAGATGCCTCCGCGCGGCTTCGTCGGCGGTCTCCCGCGGATGGATCAATCCCCCGGGAACCCCCCAGTGGCGGGCAGAGAACGGCGGACGATCCACCTTCATCAGAAGAACCCTGAGGCCCCCCTGATTGACGCTCAACAGCACCGTATCCGTGGCCAAAATCGCGAATTTGAGCTTATGCGGAGGTTTGGGGAACAATGCCATATAGTGTATTATATACACATAGTATTCCCCTCCCGGTTTCCTGTCAAGCCCCTGGGGATAACTTTTCGGGTTATGCGCGGACAGTAAGAGCGCGCCGACGCGCGGCCCTGCGGCAACCCCGGGGACGAGGAAGCACGGGCGCGCCGCCTATCGCTATCGTTGGTGCGCTCCGGCGCCCGCGCCCCCCTCAACGAACGGCACGAAGGCGAACCCCGCGTACTCCTTCGCGTCGAACGCGCCGTCGGCTTTTTTCACCTCCCGGAATATCGAAGACGCGCGCGGGTAGACGAGCCGGCCGCCGATTTTCAATTGTTCGCGCCACGCGGGCGGCACCTCGCGGACTTCGGCCGCGGCGATGATGCCGTCGAAGCCGCCGACCTCCCGGGCAACCGCGGGGAGCCCGGGCGCGGCGTTCTCGCAATAAAAATCAACCCGAGATGCCAGGGCCGGATACTTTTCAACATTCGCTTTCCCGGACGCGCAGCGGTTCGGCAGGAGTTCGATCGCATAGACCCTTCCCCGCTTGCCGACGAGCTCGGCCAAAAGCGCGGTCTGCCATCCGGAACCGTATCCGACGTCCACGATGCGCTCGCTCGCCTCGGGAGCGAGGAGTTCGAGCATGAAAACGACCGTGTAGGGCTGCGATATCGTCTGCCCCTCGCCGATTGGCAGCGCCGTATCGTCATAGGCGCGCTCGACGAACTCCGCGGGGACGAAGTCCTTCCGGTCAACGCGCCCGAAAGCGCGCGCGATGCGTGCAGATTTCAAAACGCCCTTGGCGCGAAGCGATGCAATGAGTTCATCCAGGGTATGCATAGGTATTCCGATAGCCGAGCTCCGTGCGCCGCCGCGCCTTCCCCCGCTACTCCTCGGCGCTGAATCGGACGAGCCGCCCTTTGCGGACCGCGTGGCGGTAGATGCCCGTGAAAAAGAGATACGCGAGGATAAGGTACAAGACCGCGAGGCCGAAGCCGATCCAGAGCGAAGACGCCGCGATCGCGCCGGAAAAGAGGGAACTCCGCATCCCCTCAAACACGTACGAGGGCGGCATGAACATTGCGATGGCCGCGAGCGGTCCCGGGAGCATGGCGATAGGATAGAACACGCCAGCGAATGGCTGCAGGAAGAACCCGAGCGGCCAGGCGATCCACTCGGCCGCGGGCCCGAGCCGAAGCACGATGCCCGCGGTGAACACGCCAAGCGCAAGCCCGAATACGAAGAGGATCGCGATGAACGGCACGAGGAGCATCCCGAACTGGAAGAGTACAAACCCGAACGCGGCGCTTGCGAGGATGAGCATCGCGGCAAGGCCCAATATGCTCGTCGCGATGCAGGTCAGGATGAGGCCGATGATATATTCTCCGATCGTCAGGGGCGACGCAAAGAGGTTGATGAAATTCCGCGACCATATGTCCTCGAAGAATCCGAGCATGATGCCCTGCTGCACGCGGACGAGGAAATTCCAGAGGATGAGCGCTCCCAGGAACACCGGCACGAAGTTGAACCCGGCGTTGCCGATAACATTGAGATACTTCGTGATGAACCCCCACATCACCACGTCGAGGATGATCCAGACAAAAATATTGGAAAAGCGCGTCCCGTTGCGGCGCAGAAGGAACATCTGCCGGAGGAAAATTGCGTAGATGCGGGTAGCGTTCATGGCCGACTATTCGAGTTCGAGCGAAAGCGGCTCTCGCGCGACCGTGATGAAAAGCTCTTCGAGGTTGTGCTTGCCGTGCGCCCGCGGCAGCTCCTTCGGGTCGCCTTCGAGGAGCACCCTGCCGTGGGAGAGGAAGAGCACGCGGTCGCAAACCGCCTCGACCTCGTGCATGTTATGCGACGTCCAGAGAACCCCGGCTTCGCCATGGGTCGCGAACGAACGGATCTTCTCGCGGATGGCGCGCGCGGCGCTCGGGTCGAGCGACGCGGTCGGCTCGTCGAGCAGCAGGAGCTCGGGCGCGTTGATGACGGCTTTCGCGAGATGCACCCGCGTCTGCTCCCCGGAAGAGAGGAGCCCGCACTTCGTGTCGCGGAAGGGTTCGAGTTCGAACTCCCGCAAGAGGCCGTCTACGCGCACGCGGAGGTCCGGCACCCCGTAGAGGAGGCCGAAGATGTAGAGATTCTGGAAAACGCTGAGGTTCCCGGGAACCTGCGCGTAGATCGCCGCAAAGTTCGTCCGGGCGAGCGCCCGGGTTCGCTCCTGGAACACGTCGAAACCCCCGATGCGAACGGTCCCCGCGGTCGGCTCGAGCACGCCCAAGAGCATGCTCAACGTCGTGGTCTTGCCGGCGCCATTCGGCCCAAGAAGCCCGACCACCTCGCCGCGGTTCACCGAAAACGAAATCCCGTCCACGGCGAGCGCCTGGTTATACCGTTTCGTTAAGCCCCGGACCTCCAACACCGCGTCAGCCATGAGAGGGTATGGAACGTGAAAAAGCACGACCCCGGAGATGGAGGCCGATGGCGTTACCGCGCGCGAGGCCCGGTGTAGACCACCTCGACGAGCGCCTTATCCGGCGTCTCGAACATGACCTGGTAATACGTTTGCCCTTCGCCGCCGCTGAATTCCGGCCGATGCCGCGGGGTGCCAAAGAGCGCGGCGACGCCCTTCTCGCGGAGGAACCCCGCCACCGCATCAACGTCCTCTGCTCTGCCAACGCCGATGCCGACATGGTTCACGCCGCGCTCATCGTAATCGGTGGCGCTCTTCCCGGGAACCGACACGAACCATACACTCCCCTTCTCCCCGCCGCCGTAGCCGGCGACATCCGCATCCTCGTGCAAAACCTTCCAGCCGAGCAGCGTGAAGAGTTCCCGATAGAACGGCCGCGACGCGGGATCAATATTGACCTGGATATGGCTGATATAGGAATTCATGAAAATATCATACCGTGAATAACTGGACGGTACATAAGCGCCGACGATACGAGCCGCGAGCCCTAGCACTCCTTTAATTTAATTTTGCATCCTTGGAAAATTTAAATCTCATTTGATAATGGCGTTTATTTCCTCATGCGACTCGTCAAAATTAAATTAAAGGAGTGCTAGGGCCTCGCCTAGCGGCAGGGAGCAGCACGAAGCGGCCGAGGGAGAGTTCCCCCGGCCGCTTTTCTTTTTCTATTTCCTCGAACCTGCTAGATTGTCCTTGTATGTCCTTGAACCGCCGCCCCAATTCCGCAAGGTATTCTCTTGCTGGGCGTTTCACCAAAGGCAAGACGGCCTACCTGTCCCGCACCGAACTCGTTCTGGGGCGGGGTGCTATAATTTGTAGCTACTTGCTTCGCTCGTAGACAAATTATGCAAATCGGCATTATTGGACTCCCGAACGTCGGTAAGTCCACCCTCTTTCGCGCGCTCACGAAAAAGCAGGTTGCCGCGGAAAATTACCCCTTTGTCACCATTGAGCCGAACGTGGGGGTGGTTAAAGTTCCGGACGAGCGGGTTGAGAAACTGGCCGAGCTCTCGCATTCGGCGAAAAAAATCCACGCGGTGGTGGAGTTTGTGGATATCGCGGGGCTCGTGAAAGGCGCGGCCGAGGGCGAAGGTCTTGGCAACAAGTTCCTCTCCCACATCCGCGAGGTGGACGCCATTGCCGAAGTGGTGCGCGTGTTCGAGGACCCGGACATCATCCATGTCGAGAACCGCGTGGACCCGAAAAAGGATATCGAGATCATTGACCTCGAGCTTATTTTGAAAGACCTCGACACGGTTGAGAAGCGCCTCGAGGGCGCGATCCGCCAGGCGCGCGGCGGCGACAAAGCCGCCGTTATCCAAAAGGAGGTACTCGACAGGATTCGCGAAGGTCTTGAATCGGGCAAGCGCGCCGTTGCCATCCTCGGGAAGGACGAGCGTGAGGAAGTCATCCGTCTTATGAGCGAACTTTCGCTCCTCACCGCAAAGCCGCGCATTGTGGTTTTCAACGCGTCCGAGGAACAGATCCAGAAAAAATGGGAGCCGTCGCCGGAGCTCTGCGCCGCTCTTGGCGGCGACCCGTGGCTCGCGCTCTCGGCCAAAGTGGAGGACGAATTGAATTCACTCGCGCCCGAGGAAAAGACAGAATATTTGAAAACTCTTGGCCTTGAACAGTCCGGGCTCGACCGCATGATTCAGATTGGATACGAAACGCTCTGTCTCATAACTTTTCTTACCACGGGCGAGGACGAAACCCGCGCTTGGACAATCCCGAAAGGGTCAGCGGCGCCCCGCGCTGGACGCGCCATTCATTCCGACTTCGAGCAAAAATTCATCCGCGCCGAAGTCATCGCCTATGAGAGAATCGTGGAAGCGGGCTCGTTCGCGCGCGGACCCGCAACGCCGAACGCGGCATGGGCCAAGGCCCGCGAGTTCGGCTGGATCCGCATCGAGGGAAAGGAGTATGTGGTCCAGGACGGCGATGTTATCGAATTCCGGATATAGCCAGATGCCTCTTGTAAGAACCCTCCCCATCTGTTAGATTTCATGGGCGAGCCAATGGACGCCCCCATAAAAAACTACGAAATATCGTACCTCTTCAGCGCCGACATCCCCGAGGATGCGGTGTTCGGCGAGGCCGGGAAGATCACGGGATTTATCCAGGACGCCCAGGGCATGGTGGGCCGCATCGAGGAGCCGCGCAAGAAGAAGCTCGCCTACCCCATTCGCAAACAGGGCTACGCCTACTTTGGCTGCACGGTATTTGCCGCGGCTCCGGATAAGCTCGCCGATATCACCGAGAGGATGAAACACGAGAAAGGCATCATCCGATACTTCATTACGGAGGAGGTGAAGCGCCCCTCGATGGAATTCCGCCAGCGCGGCGAACGGTTCCGCCACGCCCCATCGCTTGCCGGCGGCGAATCACTCCGCGGTTTCACCCCGCAGGCGCCGAAGGAAGAGGACGCAACCAAATTTGTGGAACTCGACAAGAAGCTCGACGAAATACTCGGCGGCGATGAAAGCGCCTCGGCGGCTCCGGCGGTCCCTGAGAATCCCGCGATAGCTCCCACAATAGTGCCTAATGCAATGCCCCAACCATGAACCCCGCAAAGGCACGGCACGAATAACACTAATTTCCACCAATGTTACCAATAGTCGCTATTCGTATCATTGGTGCATCATTCGTATATTGGTGCCGAGTATTATGAATTTCAATAAAGCGTTCGTCCTCGGCAACGTCACCCGCGACCCGGAGCTCCGCACCACGCCTTCGGGGCAATCGGTTGCTTCGTTCGGCGTTGCCACCAACCGCGTCTGGAAAGACCAAGCCGGAGCGCAGCAGCAGGCGGCCGAATTCCATAACATCGTGGCGTGGGGACGCCTCGCCGAAATCTGCCATCAATATTTGAAAAAGGGATCGCTCGTTTTCATTGAAGGGCGAATCCAGACGCGATCCTGGCAAGATCAGAATTCTGGCCAGAAGCGCTACCGCACCGAGATCGTCACCGAAACCATGCAGCTCGGGCCGCGCGGCGTGGCGGGCGGCGGCGTCTCCCGTCCCGAGAACGCGCCATCCGGCCAATCCGGCCAAGCGGATGCCCACGATACGCCTCCCCCGCCAGAAACCATCGAAACCGTGCAATACCCGGGCGACGAGGAAGAACTCAAGCCCGATCAAATCCCGTTCTAAATTGCCAATTTCTATTTTCTCCCTTTCTTAGTTTCTCGCCTCTATGCCTCCCATCCGCGAAACCCACCGCAACTTCCCCCGCCCCGCACCGGTCGAACGGCAGTGCTTTTTTTGCACCTCGACGCACAAAGTCATTGATTACAAAGACGCTGAGATCCTGCGTAAATTCATGAATTCCCAGATGAAGATCTACGGTCGCCGCCGCTCCGGCCTCTGCGCGCTCCACCAGCGCGCCATCGCGCGCGCCATCAAACGAGCCCGCACCTTGAGCATCGTTCCGTACAAGCTCTACTAGACGTATAGCGCCGAAACCAAAGCCGGGTCGCGGAGCCACGCGGCCGTGCCCGAACGGGCGGACGACGAACCCTCCGTTGCCGCCTGCCCCGATCGGGGACAAACGGCTTTGCTGCCGCCAAGAGCCATTCAGTCCTAATCCCTCCGGGCTGTTCGGAACCACTCTTGGCGGCTTTTCTATTTGCTGTTCGCCAGGATACCTCGTCGCTCTGCGGCGAGGATGAATGGCGGTAACAGCAAATGACCCTGAGCTGGATCGAAGGATTGCCACCGGTGATGCCGCGCCGCTCTCGGGTGCAGCAATTCATTTTTCTGCCGTCTCATTACCCCTATCCGTCGCGCACTATCCTCCACTATCCTTCGCCGAAGACCCTGCTGCCGCCGTACCCGCCAAACTGACATTCTAACATTCTTGAGAATGTCGGAGTGATTTCTTGATATGCCGGATGGAAACTCGGGCTGCCGAGCTACTCAATTCCCCAAAATTTCCCGAGCCGGAACATCCGACTAAAAACATTATTCTCATGTTCTTAAGAACATGGGAATAATGGGGTTAGGTATTCGACGAAAAAAGCTTGCGCTCGCAGACACAACATTGTCCGACGGGGCTGTGGATGGACTGTTGATGAACTGGGGGTGAAAATCGTTTGACGCACTTTGCCCGAATGCGCAATGATACCTGTACGCGAGGCGCAAGGGTCTCGTCTCCGACAGCCGCCGCATGGCGAAACGGACTTCCTAGCCAGGGAAGAGACCGGACGTCCGGGCGAGGACAAGGAGGCGCGATCTACGCGCACTGCGAACCGCAGAAGGAGTTCCTTTCAACCGCATCCGTCCAGGCACGATCATGACGTCGAGTCCAATCGTTCGCGCAAGCGAGCGAGTAGACTCTCCGGGGTAGTTGCCCTAATAAGCCGACATCGGTTAACGGGCGCTGCGGTGCCTCGTGCCTAGACATCTCGTTTGGAATCCCTCGGACTTCGGTTCGGCGGTCGCGCTCCCAGGGCGCATTCAAGACGAGTGAGCGGTCTCGGTCTCGCTGCGGTAAGCCGCCCTTGTGGTGGTTGGTCCGGGGAGAGTCCCTAACGCGCGTGTCGCTTCTGGCGACAACCTGTTAACTCGGTTCGGTGACGTATCGAGAACAGGCGTGGCCACGAGCCACACGACACACCGCGTTGTGGATTCCCTCGAGCCACCACCCTCGGGCGGCTCGATTATTTTCTGGAGACGAATTTCGAGAATATCGCCGCCGGGCCCACGGACCTGGCGGCGGTTTCATGCATGCGCGCTCCTGCCACTTGTTGGAGCACGCTTCGTTTTGCTAGTATTAGCATCAGGACAGCAGGCGGATATGCGCGGCTGACAGAGGGCAATACTCGTCCCGAAGGTCTCGATAACCACCGCCGTAGAACCAGGAACCCAATGGGGTGATGGACCTGGCGGAGCGTCGGTGCTAGCCCGGCGCAGAGGTGAGGTCAAGAGAGTCCCTACCCTCCAAAGAACGGCCTTGTTGGCGTGATGAACGCCGACGCATATCCGAACGCGCCAGCCCCCGGGGCTGGCGCGTATTACATTCCGCCATACTCGAACCGCAAATGCGCGTCCCCCTACTTTCCCTCCACCGCCGCAACCACCGGCGCGCCTCCTCGCGCCCGCCGCTACTCCAACCCGATGACGCGCAACTCCCCCGCCCGGAACAGCACCGGGAACCCGGCGCGCTCGATTCGTTCATCCAATCCGGGATAGGCCGCGCGGAGCGCGTCATCAATCAACAAGTATTCCGCATGAAGGCGCGACGAAGACGCCGGATCGCGCTTCGGTTCTTTCAAAAATGCGTCAATGATTTCCAGCCGCTCCGTGGGGTCTATGCCATGGGTGTAGACCCAGACAACGGGGCCGAGGGGCGACTTCCTGCCGCTAAACACGACCGCCTCGCTCTGGATGAGATCGCGGCGGGGCAGGAAACCCGATGAAACGAACGATGCGTCTTCCGGCGTATGGCCGCGAATCCACGCGGCCGCGGCGGCGGCATCGGCGCCATGGATGCGGAATGCTGCCGCGGATGGGGTCGCGAGGAAATGGGTGATGGTGATAACCGCGGAGGGAATGCTCGCCGCCGTGATGGCCGCGAAAAGCGCAAGACCGACCGCGCGCCGAAATCCGCCGAGCGTCTCGATAGCAAGCGCCGAAGCCGCGAACGAAAGCAGAATCGCGTAACCGAAAATCTTATTCATGTTTACGTCCCACGCGTGGAACTGGATGAGGTTCGGCACGATCCAGAGCGCGAGCGCTCCCCCGCCGAGCACCGCGAGGGCGGGGTGCGCAGCGAAATACCGGATACGCAGCGCAACCGAAACCGGGAGCAACAGCATCGCCCCGAAATTCGTCCCCATGAATCGAAGCCAGGGAAAAAAACGCGCCGCGCCGGGAGCGCGCAGGCGCACGGCGAGAACCTCGCGGGGATCGCTCAACCAGCCGAGGCGGAACGTGAGCAGGGGAACGCTGTTGTATCGCGGGAGGAACGCGAACGCGGCCACTTGGGGCAACGCTAAGAAGAACGCCGGGAAAAGCGTCCATCGGACGTAATCGAACATCAATCCGTCGCGCCAGAGAATGCAATAGACGAGCCCTATCGCAGCCACGATAATGATCGCAATGAAGCTATGGGTGTGGCTCTGCGGCAGGAGGCCGATGGCGACGCCCGCGACCAGGAATGCCGTTCGATTCTCCCGCCCGATGCCGCGGATGATCCCGAGGAGCGCGATCAAAAAAAGCGCGAGACCAAACACGAACGCGCGCTGCACCGCGAGGAACGTCGGGATGAACGCGGGATACGCAATCGCCTGCATCGGGTAGGGCACCGTGTGCCGCATCAGGAGCCCGAGCTCCGGCATTCCCGAAGCATACGCGACATAGCCAAGCCCGCTTCCGAAGAATGTTCCCATGAGCGCGATGACCGTAACGTATGGACTCGCGCCGCTCCGCCGGAGCAACACGGCGAAGAGGAATATCCCCGCAGCGCCGAGAAGCAGGGTCGGCGCGTGGAACGCGAATACGAGCGGCGCGCCCATGTTCAGGAGCAATGCCGAAAGCAGGTTCACGAAGAACGGATACCCGATGAACTCGCCCGCGAAATTCGGCTCCTCAAAATCCCAGTTCGTTGTGTAAGCGATGCGGGTAACCTGGGAAAGATGATAGAACACGTCGCCCGTGGCGCCGGGGCCGACCGTGTACGAGCTGTCGCCCCCGGGCGCCAAACTTTGCGCGATGAGCGCCCCGAGAACGAGCGCAACAACGCTGGCGGTGGCCAGCGCGGTCGCGCCCACGCGCCGCTCTTCGGTCGGAAACGCAATGCGGAATGCGCCGCCGCGACGCCACAGGGAAAAGCCGGCTATGATGCCGGCGCACGTCACGACGCCGAGCGCGGCGATGCCGGCAATCGCAGTGGGGAAAACCGTCATGCCGAGCGTTGCCAAGGCGGCGACAGCCGCCCCGCCAAGCGGGATTGCGGCAAGCGCCATCTCGCTCGTTGCCACGAACGCACCGCGAAACCAGCGCGCCAGAATGCAATACGCCGCCCCGACAATAGCCAGGACGGCGATCATCGCAAGGATCATGGAGGAAAAAGCGGCAATCCTGACTTTTTACGACGTGTCGGCCCCTGCCGCGGCCGCCACTGGCGCGCCCTCGCGGATCTTTTTCGCAAGCTCCTCAGCGACCTTCGGATTCTCCTTCAGGAACTGCCGCGCGTTATCAAACCCCTGTCCCAAGCGCATGCCTTGGTAGGTGAAGGATGCGCCGGCCTTCTTGATGATGCCGAACTTTTCGCCAAGCGTCAGAAGCTCGGCCTCGCGCGAAATGCCTTCGTTGTAGAAAATGTCGAACTCGGCGCGGCGGAACGGCGGCGCAACTTTATTCTTCACGATCTTTGCGTTCACGCGGTTCCCGATGATCTCCTCGCCTTTTTTTATCTGGGCCGCGCGGCGCACCTCGATGCGCACAGAAGCGTAAAACTTGAGCGCCTTTCCTCCGGGCGTGGTCTCGGGGTTCCCGAATACAATGCCGATCTGCATCCGTATCTGGTTGATGAAAATCACCGTGGTCTTGGTCTTGGAAACCGACCCGGTGAGCTTCCGGAGCGCGTGTGACATGAGCCGCGCCTGCAACCCCATATGCTGCTGGCCCATCTCCCCCTCTATCTCGGCGCGAGGGGTCAACGCCGCCACCGAATCCACCACCACCACATCCACCGAACCCGAGCGCACGAGCGAATCCACGATTTCGAGCGCCTGCTCGCCCGTATCGGGCTGGGATATCAAAAGCTCATTTATTTTGACGCCGATGCGCTTGGCGTAGTCGGGGTCAAGCGCGTGCTCCGCATCCACGAACGCGGCAAGCCCTCCGCGCTTTTGCACCTGCGCCACGATATGGAGTGCGAGCGTGGTCTTGCCCGATGACTCCGGCCCGAAAAGCTCGATAACGCGGCCTTTGGGAACGCCGCCGATGCCGAGCGCCATATCGAGCGCGAGCGAACCCGTGGGAATGGCGTCCACATCCACCTTCGGCGCATTCCCGAGCATCATAATCGCGCCCTCCCCGAACTTCTCCTGCAATTCCTTCACCGTATCATCCAGCACCCGCTGCTTCTCGCTCCGGATCTCCCCCTTCGTCGCCGCTTTTTCTTCTTTGGACATAACCCTACTCTTTGGAATTACATATCTCTTCCGGCCTCCGCTGAGAGTATAATACCTTGGCTCCGTATTGAAAAACTATCCCGGCGGAATCCTTGAAATCAATTAGACCA
>Ga0155805_134_pt2 | contig 27553 bp, 27 predicted proteins | sample RifCSPlowO2_01_FD_107459 | JGI IMG/M metagenome (GOLD analysis project Ga0155805, IMG submission 107459) | Candidatus Sungbacteria bacterium RIFCSPLOWO2_01_FULL_60_25
ACATCTGTGCCTGCGGCGCTACACCTTGGCGAGAGGCGTCGCTGCGCGACATCTCTTGCGAACAACGCCGCGGTTCCCCTCTCGGCAGTCCCGGAGCATCTCCCAGGCACCCCTCCGGAGCCAGAGCTCCGTCGCATCCCCGAGGGGAACCCAACAGTGACCACTGACACCGTCGGTTTCCGCGCTGCGCGGCGGGAGAATGAAGTTCCCGAGAGGTCCGCCGTAGGGGCGGACCCAAAGGCCCTGCGGCAAAAAGGAACTCCTCAAGAAACCGAGGTAGAGACGAACCTCAATGTCCGGCATGACCTGATAGCTCCCGAAGGGTTCCGCTTCGACCCAGACAGCCATGTTGGCAATCTCTTCGGCAACAAGCCGCTGGAGCGCTTCGGCATCGGGTTCGCCCTCGCGGCTCGTTTCCATGGGCATGGACCACTGCCCCGCCATTTTGCCGTGCGCGAGGTTTGTTTCCTCCTCCTGAAGCATGAACACCCGGCCCTCCGGATCCACCACAATAAGTGCAACCCCGGTATCTCCGGCCACGAAATCACCTCCGTTCCGATTGGTTGAGTTCGCACAGCGCTTTCGCCACTCCGCATCCTATCCTATCGCGAGAGTTTTTCAACCCGCACGCCGATGAGCCGGATCTTCTTCCGGCTCGGATTCTCCCGCGCATCGAGGAACGGGAGGAGAAGTCGCAGCACCTCGCCGTCAAGCGCGGTGCGCGTGCCCCGGGCGGCGCGCGAAGTATGCGAACGGGTATGCGTTTTGAAATCAGCGAACCGAACCGTCACCGCCACGGTCCGAAAAGTTCGGAATCCCTCCCGCGCGAAACGCTCAAATACATACGCAGCAAGAGCGCGGGCGCGCTCGAGAATGAATCCGGGCTCGAGCGTATCCTCGGCAAATGTTTCCTGCTCGCCAATGGATTTTGATTCCCGCTCGCCCGATACCGGCTCATGGGAATTGCCGCGGCTATGTTCGGAAAGAACCGTTCCCCATGCCCCGAATATGCGCACGAGCTCATCGCGGGCCATATTCTGGATGTCCCCAATAGTTCGTACGCCACGCGCATGGAGCACAGTTTCGGCTTTGGGACCAATGCCGGGCAGCGCACGTATCGGGAGCGGAGCGAGGAACATTGCGACATCCTCGGGGCGCACCACGGTGAGACCGTCCGGCTTTTTGAACTCGGAGGCCATTTTCGCGATGAGTTTGTTCGGGCCCACGCCCGCGGAACAGGTCAGACCCTCCTCGTTCAAAATTTTCTTCTTCATCTCCCTTGCCCGCTTTTCCGCGTCCAGCCACGCGATATGCTGGTCATTGTCTGCCCGCCGAAGCCCCTGCCCGCGCGCAGCGCGCAGGCGGGTCGGCGCAGGCGGGATCATTGAGCCATTGATCATTGTCCATTCCAGATATGCTTCGTCAATGCTTGCCTGTTCGAACCCGCCTAAATTTTGCCCTGCAAAATTTAGGCGGGCTTCCTCTTTCAGGATTTCCATGATGCGCTCCGAGACCTCGGTGTAGAGTTCGGAGTTGCCGGTGAGGAAAATCGTTGCGGGTTCGCCCCTCCGGCGCGCCTCCTCGGCCCGGCGCCATGCTTCGATAATCGGCATGGCGGAGCGGATGCCGTAGCGCCGCGCCGCATAATTCGAGGTTGATACCACCCCGCGCCCCCTTCCCCCTTTGGGATCTGCTCCCACGACTAAGGGCTTGCCGCGGAACTGCGGATTGTATCGCTCCTCCACCGCGGCGAAAAACGCATCCATGTCAATGTGGATGATGATACGCATGATAGCAAGAGTATAGCGCGCTTCAGGATGGGCTCCACGGCCTTTTGGCAAACCAGCAATGTAGCACATACCAACGATTGCCGGTATATGCTACCTGGGGGGAATAAAAATAAAAGGAGCCGTCCGCGATAGGACGGCTCCTGGCGCCCGGCGCGCGGGCAGCTGCCTCGCCGCAGGGACACTTCGAGCGTTGCGCCGTCTTGAAGGATGAGCGTCGCAGGCCCGACCTCCTCGCCGTTCAACCAGAAACATCTCTCCGGATACTGCTCCACCCAGACGCAATGGCCCTCGGCTTGTAGACGCCGGAGATAGTCCCCTGCCGTTCCCTCGGGGATGAATTTCCGATCGCAGGTATCCTGCGAATTTCCGGAGCGCACGATAACGGTTACCATACCCTCTCCCCCCTTCTCCTTTGAGTATTAACCCCCGTAAGATCTTCACGCTATCGCGCGGAGTTCTTACGACTGCCCCCAGCAATAGTTGCTACCGATAACTACCGGACTGATGTCCCCTGGAGTTTCTCATCTGTACACGCCGCTTGAGCCAGCGCCGCTTGAAAAAGGGCATCGTCAAGGTTGATATCATAAAGCCCGCAGTGGGAACAATGGCGTTTACCCACGGCTTCGGAATCTCAATCGCCCAAAGATATATGCCGATGGCGGCATAGGTGAAGAATACGAGGAGCGCCCGCCGCGCGAAGCTCGTCTCCCAGGCCTTGTCGGCCTCGACCTTTTCGTTCCGCGCCTCGATCTCCCGAATTCTTTGTTCCCAATTTTCCATTTTTTCCGAAGCACTTGCTTCAGTAATGCTCCTTGTTTTCAAGATGGATCAACGCCATCATCACGGCCAGTTTGTTATATTCTTTTCGGTTCATCCGTCCTTTCGTCAAAATGGAAATGCCGCCTTCGGCAGTGCCGATTTTTTCGTGATCGGTAAATCCCGCTTCGCGGAGCGCCTGGCTCCCGTCGAGGCCCTTCTTCACGATACGTTCGGTAACGCTCTTCGGCCATTCGTATGCGGGCGACAGTCCGAGGTGGAACCGCACTCCATCGTACATTACGGCTACCGCCACTTCCATGTAACCGCTTTTTGTTTTCGGAACCTCAATGAGCCCGCCTTCAATCCCGACGCTGTACTCGCATTCTCGAAATGCTTGGCGCGCCCGATCCATGGCGCCATCCACTATCGTGGGAAGCGAAATCGGATGCCCGAATTCTTCTGTTTTTACTTCGACCCCATCAACTTCCGCCCCGTCAAATTCAGGATAGCTCGCAATGGCCTCTTTCACTGCCTGGATTTTAGTTTGATTTGTTGATCCTACCGTGATGCGCATGGTTATCTTCTCGCCGTCAGCCGCTGATGTTCTTCCCTATTCCTCCCCTCGACGCGGCTCGAAACAGGCAAAGCGCAAAGTTTATATTTCTTTATGATCCCTTGGAGAGTGGCAACCCTCTCACTTTCTTTGCAATCTCTAACATCCGTTTCTCGTTATTAAGAAAAAACTTGTAATGCCCTCCATTTAGTCTATTTGTTTTCGAAGCCGGCTTTCTGACCATTTCTGCTTCGGCTATTACCATCCTACCGTCTCGCGTTTTAACTCTCACTTGGATCGGCCGATACCAGAATTCCCACTCACGAACGAGCTTGTGCTCTTTGGGAGTAAGTAACCATACGCGACCATTCACTACCTCTCTTCGCTTGGGGCTAATACAGTAAGTTCTGAAGTCGGGCGTCCAATGAATTTTAATGATTTTACGAATAAGAAATGGTATTTCCCGCCATGATTGAATCCATAGTTCATAACCTTCGAGTCGTGCCGCAAAACCACTCGGTTTTCTGCCAATAAGCGCCCCTAACATCTTTGGAGAAGCGTTGGCTCCGTATCCGAAGTATCGAATTGTTCTGCGTGTCTTATTTTCCATGGCACTTCTTGCACTTCTCACCGCTCCCGTCCGCCGACGCCCTTTGGGCTTTGGCGGACTCCGCTTCACTGCAGTTATTCAATTATTCTTGCCGTGGCAGTATTTGTACTTCTTCGGGCGTCCATCGGGATGCGTCGCTCCGCACGGGCAGGGGTCGTTGCGGCCTATGGGAACCTTTGAGGGGAGGGGGGCGTTCTTCGCTCCCGCGGGCTTGACGTTCGAAAATTCTCTCGCGAGCGCGTCTAAACTTCGCTCGCGTTCCTCGTTTTCCGGACGGAGCCCATGGGCGATCTCGCGGTCCTCAGCGGAAAGACCGCCGAAGTCCTCCCGCGGCGCATGGTGCGCGAGGTGCTCGAACGAATCCGTGAATTCCTGCAGCGAGGATTCCGAGGGGAACGAAAAATCCCGAATGACTTCGGCGAAGACGCTCTGCAGATCATGACGTTGAAAAAGCAGGCGCTCCACATGTTCCACATCCCACCTGCGATCCAGCCCAACCAGACGCAGGGCGCGATCAAACTCTTCCTCTGCGGCATTCCGAATTCTGACCGCGAGATACCGGTCAATTTCAAATCGGGGCGGCAGGTAGCGATCCCGGATGGCATTGCGCTCTCTCAGGCGCGCTTCAAACGCGGCGAGTTCGGGGGATTGCTTCCGCTCATCCAGCCGCCGCCATTTCTCTTTTTCCATTGCCTTGATCTCTTTCTTGCTCTTCCCGAGCATATCGAGTTGCCGGCCCCATCGCTTCTCCCACGGCTCGTCTCCCCGTTCGCCGGAAACATCATCGGGAAGTTCGCCGGCAAGCGTTGCGCAGGCGTCGCGCATTTCCCGCTCGGCGAACGCGTCGCCCGCTTCGCGCGCGAAGGCAAGGCGCCGCAGCAATATCGGAAGCACGTCCGGATCGCGAAACTTCAAAAGGTCGCCGGCAATGGAAAAATAATACGTGTCGTCCTCCTCGACCATGCGCATCAGGAACTCCTTGGCGCGCGGGCTCGCCGTGAGCGCCGCAAACGGGGCGTAGGCGTGGATATAGCCGCCGCTTGAATCCGAGTTCGCCCGATCTTCGATGTACTGCTCGATCGGGTCGAGTATCTCATCGCCGTGCGAGCGCGCCGCCGCAACCATGACCTCGCTTGCGGCCTCGTGGAAAAAGTCGGCGTCAGAATCAAAGATGGGAAGGAGCGCGGGGATTGCGCGGCAGGAAGCAATGCGCGCGAGCGCAACCATGGCCCAGAGCGGCGCGAATGATTCGTCCTCTTCCCATCCGGCGACCGCGGCGATCAGGGCCGCTTCGGCTTCGCTCCCCTCGGCTGCGCGCGAGAGCGCTTCCACCGCCGCTACCACCTCGTTTCTTGATTCCGAAGCAAACGCTCTGGTCAGCCGATCAAGCTGTTCGCGTTCCATGATTCCGCCACGGTTCTCGAACATAGTAATAGTAATACATCCGCTAATATCAGGTAACCAGCACGAACTCACCGAGAATCTGGCAGGATTCTCAAAAGTTTCTTCGCCGCGACCACCGCTTCGATTTGAAAATATGATTTGACCTCCTTCCATGGCGCTTGGAAGAACATCTTCGGCATGACATCGTTTTCGGCATCAGCAAAATAGGACAAGCTCTTCAAAATGTGGGGCAGGTTATCTTCCTGCCCGGGATACTGCTGCATCGCCCGCGATAGTGTGTCAGAAAGCGGTTCCCGATGCGTGCAATACCAATGGAGATCGACGAAATCGCGTTTGCGCCCGCGCTGGCTGATGGCGATGATCTTCATGGCGGCAATATCGCGCGGCGTGAGCATGGCGACGTTGCCGCACCGCATGCGCTCGCGTGATGGTTTGAAAAAGGGATATGCGATGAAACTTATCTTTGAGCCAAACAGCGTACCGTAGACCGTGCCCGATTGACGGAACGTCGTTTTCCATTCTCCGCTTTCGAGGAGCGAACGCTCAAGCTCGCTTTCGCGGATCGTTCTCCCGGGAAAGAAAAAATCGAGATCAACCGATTGGCGATGGCCAACCTGGAGAGCCAACGCCGTGCCACCGGCAAGGTACCAGCGCGACCCTTTCAGGAATGGGGCATGCCGCAAATAGGAAAAGGCCTGCTTCGTTTCCTTTAGCAGTGCTTCCATGCGGAGACCGCAGGAATCGCTAGGCGCTATCGTACGAGGAGCTCCCATAATGCGCGCGACTTGGGCTGCAACACTCGCGATCGGCGAACCACGTCGCCAATGAGGACATGCGGATAGTGATGCCACATCCACCGCACCTCGGCATCATTCCCAAAATCCAATATGCGCTCAACGATGTAGCGCGCGTGTTTCTTCGGATCAATGGTTTTCGGATCAACGTCCCAGAAGAGCGACTGGCGAAAACGAATGCGCGGTTTGGATTCACGTTTCATATAACCATGATACCATATTTCGAGACAAATTGCACGGGGTCCGATCGCTCGCCGATGCGCCATACGCCATCAGGCGCTGGCGCCCGGCAGGCAGGTCTTCCGTATTCCACTTCGGGCTATATGAAGTCGGAGGGATTGAAGCGGTGGGCTAAGGGTTTAACTTGTGACCCTAAATCATCAAAAATGGCTTGCAGTTCTTCTTTGGAGAAAAATTTTATCTCCCCACACTCTTCACTTGGCCTAAAATCCAAGTTTGTAACCTCGAACTGAAACAGCACCGAGCAAACCCAGTACCATTCCATCCCTTTGCCGGAGCCATGCTTCGTAGTCCAAACGTAGGTTGGCTTTTCTCTAATCCACGCTACTTCAAGCCCCATCTCTTCCTGTATTTCACGCCTAAGCGCATCCGCGAAGCCCTCTCCGAAATCCAAACCGCCGCCCGGCAACTCCCACTCGGGACTCGGATCAGTATCGCTTCGCCCGGTATAGTCGTGCGCCAGCAAGACCTTTCCGCCTCGCACACAAAGGCCTTTTACGGTCACGCGATAAAAAGCGTTTGGGAAATCCGGAGATTCTTGTTGTTCTTTCATAATTTATTTCCCCGCCATCAACCGCTGATGCTCTTCGATGTTCCTCCCCTCGACTCCACTCAGGACAAGCCCTTCGACCCGGCTCAGGGCAAGCAAAGCACAACGTTTGAAGCACAGTGCTAGAGGGAAATAGATTCGTTGAGGAGGTTCAGGACTCGGCTTCGATATATTTTCTCTTCTCCATCGCCTCCGGATACCGATATTTCTTCTTGGAGAATTTTCAAGCATCCTAAAGCCAAACGAGAAGCAAAATCCTTTTTTGAAAATCCCGTTCGTTCGAGAAAGGTTTCGACAATATTCGTTCTGGCGAGCGGAAAGAGATCATAAATTGGATACTTAACAAACCCCATCAATGGATCTTGGAAAACCGGGGATTCAAAATCCAAGAAACCGGTAATCACGCCGTTGCTCGCAAGAAAATTTCCTGGCTGGTAATCGCCGTTGGAAAAAACCAGCGGCGCATCAATCTTTTCAAGGACTGGCTGCAACTTCTTTACTGCCGTTTGGAACATATCCTCTTTCGACCATGGCGAATCTTGCTTCCTTGCCGCCTCAAACTCGACGAGGGGGGTGAGGCGGGGTATTTCTTTCCCCATCTCATGCTTTTCCATGAAGGTTGTTGTTTCGCTAAGTTTCGTGACCGCTTGGATCAAAAGCTCCTTCGCTTGCTGCAAACCTGATTCAGAACGCATGCTGAGTTTCTGCAAGTTTTCCCCGGCAAGTACGGAATATATCGCGACGTCCTCTCCCTGTTCATTCTGAAATGGACTCACCAGCACATCCGGAACGGGGAGGCCAAATTCCTTAAGCGCTCGGAATGCCGCGACTTCTTGGTTGACATCGCCATGCCTCGTTCTCCGTACAACGACGTGGGCATTTTCTCCCTTTTTCGTGGTTATGGTAACCAGAATTGGGCATGGGAGATTATAGTTATCGAAGTATACCGAATTTTCGACAGACCGGAATAACGGATCAATGCCAAGCGCGGTCTCTTTTTCTCTTTTCGTTAACGGAGCAATACGCTCCGCTTCGGTTCGAAACTGATTCATAGTATTTCCCCGCCATCAATTGTTGACGCTCCTCCGTGTTGGGAAGACGATGCAACCGATATCCTTGATGCATTGTGGGCAGCCATAGCAAAACACAGGAGATACGCATCGATATCTTCGAGTGTCGTCTGATACACGCTCCTCTGGCCCGCGGCGTCGCACAATAATTCCCGCGCACGCGCAATTTCCTTGAGTCGCTTTCGGTGGCGCGGGTCGGCAAGGGTCAAATCAAACAATTCAAGCGCGCGCGTGAAAGCCGCATGAAAATCAGAATCATTGTTACCCTCGGCGGATACGGCACGATGCACTTCGCTGCCAACATTCCCGAGCTGTTCTGCAAGTGAGAGCGCATGCCACCTTCCTCCCGCAAGGTCTCTGTGTTGGATATCCATGCATTCACCCGGTGCGCTTTTGGACGACCGTTCGAATCCGGTCCTGAACGACTCCATCTTCCACGCCTCGCGACGAGTTATGCTGCGATGGACGAACATTAATCAGGGAATCGAATTCAATAAAGTCCTCTCCCGTTTTTTCTGGATATAAATTGATCCCCCAAAGATTCTCCTGCTTTGAACCTTGCTCGAGAAGTACCGCTTCCCCATCGGCATGGAGCTCTCCTCCGACCGCCATGACCCCGCGCTCAATATCAACCACCGCCTTCACCAGGTTACCAAACTGATGTTTCGCAATTTCAGCGAGCTCCCGGCGAGATACGCTCCGGTCAATAACCGTGATGGCCATGGCATCATCATACCCGATACTCCCCCGCCATCAACCGCTAATGCTCCTCCGTATTCCTTAAAGCGCAATGGTGGAAGCGTGGGACTGATGGAAATCGCTTTTCTATGCGATGCGAACGCCCATTCACCAATCCGACGACTCGTTCCAAGAACAATCGGCATATCTTCTGACATCGTATTCCCCTCGAGTAAATTTAGAAGGAGCGCAGACATTCGCGTAAATCCCTCAACTAGCATATAGGGCGGTTCGTTACTCTTACCCACAAGGATTGGCCTTCCTTTCATTTTATCTATCTGAAAATCACTCCGAAGCCAGTCAAGGTTTTCCGCAAACTCATGATGACCAGGCGGCATCTTGCCCTCCTGAAACGCCAATGCAAGATCGACAAGTTTTCGAGACCCGGCTAAACCGGCAAATGGTGGCCAGTTCATCATTTCCAATTGATCCAACTCATTTACAGGAATGACGCCTTCGTACCATTCAAATTGCAATAGGAGCAACCCGTCCAGTAATGGTGAACGAAAACTTCTAATCATTAATACCAGTTTCTGCCATTCCTCATTCGTAAAATCAAAATCATCAACACGAACTTTATCTAGAATTTTCTGAGGCAGCATATTCTCAAGGTATTTCCACCTCCGAATACTGGCTGTCTCCGCGAGCGCCCAGTGTCGAAGCATCCCTTCTTCAGAAATTTTCTTCAAATCCATGACCATAGAAATTCACTTTGAGACATCTCTTATCTCCCCACATCAGGTGCTGATGTTCCTCGGTATTCTTGATGCCACACTTTATATTTCTTCCCAATAACATACTTACATTCTCAAGTTTGTAAGGATGTTGTCATTGCCCGTGGCATTTTTTATACTTCTTCCCGGAACCACAAGGGCACGGATCGTTGCGGCCGGGTTCGTGCTTTTTTGCCGAAGGGTTATAGATCGGGGCTGATGCGCCGCCGACCGGGGCGCCTGCGGACTTTCCCTCGAGTTCATCCTTGGGCGATTGGAACGTGACGCCGCGCGCTTCGGTGGGAATGGCAACGCGGATGGCTACCCCGGGATGTACACTGCTCGCTTGGAGGGCCTTCAGCACCGTATCCACGATCTGAATGCGGATCGCCGCCTGCAACTCGCGGAATAAGCGCACGCCCTCGTGTTTATATTCCACGAGCGGATCGCGCTGGCCATAGGCGCGGAGCCGCACCGAGTCGCGCAAGTGTTCCATTTGGTCGAGGTGATCCATCCAGAGCATATCAATGGATTGGAGCATCACGGCCTTCGCCGTCTCGGCGACCACCGCGTCGCCGCGCTTCGCGCGTTCCTCGGCAAGGAGCGCGTGGAGCGTCTCGGCGAAGTAACGGATCATCTCCTCGCGCTTCTCCGAAACGCTCGTCCCCTGACCAGCGATGCGGGCGAGTTCTTCGCGCACGGTCGCCGGGACCTCGGCGATGGCGCGGAGCGATTCGGCGATTTCCTCGAGATTCCACTCGCCCGGGTCGTCGGCAGCCGCGTGGAACGCGACGATGCGCTCTGCCTCCTCGCGGAACATCTCCCCGGCCTTCGCGAGGAGCGATGCGGGATCTTCCTCTGCGGCAACGAGCGCCTCGCGGCGAAGGCGATACACGTACTCGCGCTGCTTGGTCATCACGTCGTCGAACTCGAGGATGTGCTTCCGGGCGTCGAAGTGGAACCCCTCGATCTTCTGCTGGGCGGATTCGATGGATTTCGTCACGAGCCGGTGCTCGATCGGCTGGTCCTCGGCAATGCCGAATGTCTCCATGAGCGACTTGATGCGCCCGGAGCCGAAGATGCGCATGAGATCGTCCTCGAGCGAGAGGAAGAACTGCGAAGAACCCGGATCCCCTTGGCGTCCGGCGCGACCGCGCAATTGGTTGTCGGTCCGGCGCGCTTCGTGCCGCTCGGTGCCGATGACGTGCAATCCCCCGAGCGCGCACACCGCTTCGGCCTCGCTCGCATCCAGCGGCGTTCCGCCGAGGATAATATCCACCCCGCGCCCGGCCATGTTGGTCGCGATGGTGACCGCGCCCTTGCGCCCCGCCTGCGCGATGATCTTCGCCTCCTCCTCGTGGTTCTTCGCGTTCAACATCCGGTGCGGGACACCCTCGCGCCCGAGGTGGGCGGCGAGGCGCTCGTTCTTCGCGATCGAAACCGTGCCGATGAGCACGGGCTGGCCCCGGACATGGCGCTCCTTCACTTCGCGCATGACGGCGGTGAATTTCCCGGATTCGTTTTTCAGAATGAGGTCCGGCATATCCTTCCGGATGAGCGGACGGTTCGTCGGAATGGAGACGACATCCATCCGATAGACCTTGTGGAACTCCTCGGCGCTCGTCGCCGCGGTTCCGGTCATGCCGGAGAGTTTCCCGTAGAGCCGGAAATAGTTCTGGAAGGTGATGGTGGCGAGTGTCCGCGATTCGCGCTGGACCGAAACGCCTTCCTTCGCCTCAATGGCCTGGTGCAGCCCTTCGGACCACCGCCGCCCGGGCATCAAGCGGCCCGTGAACTCGTCCACGATGATGATCTGGCCGTCCTTCACCACGTAGTCGCGGTCGCGCTGGAAGAGGGCGTGCGCCCGGAGCGCCTGCTCGAGGTAGCGCACGTACCGGAATCCCTTCTCGGCGTAGATGTCCCCCACCCCGAGAATCCGCTCCACCTTCTCGATGCCCTGTTCGGTGATGGTGACCGCCTTCAATTTTTCGTCCACGTTGTAATCCTCGTTCTCCTTGAGTTGGGGCACGACGCGGGAAAAGGTCCGGTAGTACTCGGCGGATTCGACATCCGGCGCGGAGATGATGAGCGGAGTGCGCGCCTCGTCAATGAGAATGGAATCAACCTCGTCCACGATGGCGAAGTGGTATCCCCGTTGCACCGTCTGGTCGAGGCGGTAGGCCATGTTGTCGCGGAGGTAGTCGAAGCCGAATTCGTTGTTCGTGCCGTAGGTGATGTCGGCCGCGTAGGCCTCGCGCCGCGTTACCGGCCGCCAGTGGTCCAGGCGATCGTCGCCGTGCGAGGGCGACTCTTGATGGGAGGGGTCGTAGATGCCGGAAAAATCGTGGGCGATGACGCCGACCGACAATCCGAGCGCCGCATACACCGGCCCCATCCAGCCGCCGCCGACGCGCGAGAGGTAGTCGTTCGGAGTTACGAGGTGGCAGCCCCTGCCCGTGAGCGCGTTCACATAGAGGGGCAGGGTCGCGACGAGGGTCTTTCCTTCCCCGGTCCGCATCTCGGCGATGCTGCCGCGATGCAACACGATGCCGCCGATCAACTGTACGTCAAAATGGCGCAACCCGAGGGTGCGTCTGCTCGCTTCACGTACCGCGGCGAATGCCTCCGGGAGGATGTCGTCGAGCGTCTCTCCCGCGCGAAGGCGTTCTTTGAAGGTGGTGGTCTTCGCGCTGAGCGCACCATCGGGAAGCGCTTCATACGCGGAAGCGAACCCATTGATACGCTCAACGATCGGCTGGAGAGAGGCGACGACCCGCTCGTTCGGGTCGCCGAACAATGAAGAGAGGAAAGCCATATAGAAACCTGGGCATTATAGCCCGAAATCGATTTATAGGAAATGGCTCTTCTAGGGCTGCTTTACCCGGAACGGCATCACGATCGTCACGGCGGTGATAACGATGAGGAAAATGCCAAGAGCCACGAATGCTTCCGAAAATCCGAGGAGGGCGGTTACGGCACCCGCCGCGAGCGGCCCGACGAAGTACCCCGCGCTCTCGGCAAACACCTTAACGCCGGAGATACGTTCCTTCGTGTGATAGGACGAAAGGGTGTCGATCACGCTCATCACGGCAGGCAAGAGTAACGCGTCACCAATCCCGGTTATGAGCGAAAGGAGAAAGAGCAGCATCGGTCGAGTGGTGAGTCCGAAGCCGAGCGTCGAAAGGGCGATAAGGAAAATACCGGCAATGATGATACCCTTGGCGCCTCGACGATCGATGTATCCGCCGATGAACGTGCTCACCACGAGGAAAGGTATCGTGAAACCAGCATAAATCAGGCCCGTCAGGACACTGCCGAGTCCGAGTGCGTCAATATAGAGCGGCTCCAAAAGTGCAACGAACCCCCACCGGAACGCAAAAATAAAAAAAGGAAGGTCGTGAACATGCCGACGAAACCAAGCTCGAGGAACTCGGAAATACTCGAGCGAAAGATCCGGTCACGACGCCAGAGATGCTCCACGGCAGCTGTGAAGGGTTCTGCTGATGCCTCCGGGCGCAAGAACCGGAAACTCAATCCAGCCAGGAGTAACGACAGGACGAATGCGAGCCAGAACGGGTACTCGATGCTCCGGGCGATGAGGAACCCGGCGATGATCGGGCCGACCGAAAAGCCAAAATTATGAAGACCTTCGACAATGCCATTGAATTTCCCCGAACGGCGGCTCGGGGAAATCGCCATGAGCTCGGCGTCGGCGGGAATGATATAGGCCTGCATCGCGATCTCGTAGAATATGAGCGTCAGAAGGAACACCAGCGGATGCGGGAAAAGCGCGAAGCCGGCAGCAGAGAGGGCCAGGAGAATACCGGAGTAAAATATGGTATGCCGTCGCCCGAACCGATTTGCGAACCCTCCGAGAGGGACGTCGAGAAGCACGCCGACGAGTTCGGGCAAAGCGAATATGACGCCAAGGAGAGCGACGTTCGAGAGTTCATGCTCCGCAAGGAGCGGCAGCGTCAGGGAAAAAATCCCGTAGATAACGCCGAAGAGGAACCCGAGGAACGAAAGACCGTAGAACCGCTTGTAGATAGGGTGATGATGGATCGCGCGCATGCGAGCGAGAACCGTTGACGGGGCGTTATATCCATTATACCGTGATGGCGGCTTGTTCCCCCATCCACACCCAAGGAGGATATCGCAATGATCGACCGTGAACGGATGACGATAACGGACCTTTGTGACCCCGGTCGGGAGACGGTTCACCATGTCAGGCGCTTCCTCGCCGACGTCACGAGCGCGCGGCAGCGGATCGTCCTCGCCGAACTCGAGCGCTCCGGCGACTCGCTTTGGCTCCAGGTACTCGAAGGCGAGGACCGTCTGTGGCTCCAATTCGCAGAGGCGGACGAGAGCCCGTACCACGACACCCTCGTGAAGGGGGCGCTCGCGCGGCATGAGAACCCCCAGGATGTCATCTTCCTCGGCGGAGGCGACTATCTGGCCTGGGAACGCGTCCGATCCTGCCGAACGGCGCGCTCCGCCAAGATCATCGACTGGGATAAGAAGGTTGGCGAGCTCGTCCTGGAGCACTTCCCGTGGGTGCGCGAGCTCGGCGCGCATCTCGATCCGCGGCTCGACTGGGAGAGCGAAGTGGACATCACGGAATACCTTCCGAATACGAAGGACCGAGCCCACGTTGTCGTCGGCGACCTTGGTGATACCGCGGCGATGATGACGCTCATCCCCGACTTCGTCCGGCATATCGCTCGGATTCTCCATCCGGGCGGCGTGTTCGTCACCCAGGCGGGGCCGTTCTCGGTGTATCCTCCCGCCTGCCAAATCCTCGCCCATAGCATCGCGGCGATCCGCGATGTGTTCCTCCCGGAGGGTACGGTCGAGCTCTCGTGGTGCTCGATCGAATCGTTCGCTTCGCCCTGGGCGTTCATCACCGCTTGGAAGGGGCGCAAGATGAGATCCGCGCCGCCGAACTGGGGCGATCTTGAGAGACGGTTCGATCTCGAGCAATGGAAGCGTCACCGCTCCGTCTACGAACCCGAGACGCACGTCGCCGCGTTCACCATTCCGGCACACATGCGCCGCGCGATCGGCTATTAGGCGCGATCCTTCGAGAAAGGATCACGGTCGCTCCTCTTGCGAGGAGCGGCCGTTCTCAACCCCAAATTTGGAAAGGGCTCCCCGGAGAACCGGGGAGCCCATGGGTCGCGGCGTCTTACCGCGATGCGAGCTAATCTTCTTCTTGCCGCAGAACCCGGGAACCTAGCCGAGGATCCGCTCGGCTGCCGCTGCGGCAAGCGGAGGCGCGCCAGTCGACCGAGGTTCAGCCGGTACCGGCGCATCTTCTATGGGCGGGGGCTTGTGCGGGTGAGGACCGTGCAGGAAGACCCCGCGCTGGAACTCGACAGCGGAAGCCCGGGCGGCCCCGAGCTCGCCCACGAGGTAGTCCATCGCCACCTGCGGCTGGAGCGTGTCTCCGCAGGTGAAGATATCCACCGCGGCGTAGTAACACTCGGGCCATGTGTGAATCGCGAGGTGCGACTCGGCGATTACGACCACACCCGAGATGCCGGAGGGGTTGAACTTGTGGAAGATCATGTCCACGATTGTTGCCTGCGCGCGCTTGGCCGCCTCGACCATTACCTCCTTCACGAAGTCGAGGTTGTTGAGGGCCTCCGGGTCGCAGTCAAAGAGCTCAAGCAGCAGGTGTCGTCCCAATGCCTGCATTGTGCCACCTCCCCTCGCGCACCTCGTGCGCGGCTTTGGAGCGAACGCTCCGGTTGATGGAAAAGCGGATCGGTATTTTCCCCGCTGTCACTTCTCCTTTTTTCGAGCTCGAACCAAGGTACTATCCGGGTCGGACGCAAAAGAAACGCAGCCCCCGTGCATGGGGGTATCGGACGCACCGTCGTCATGGAGCGGAATGTCGTGACCTCGCGTGGCGCATGATCCGTTCGCTGAGGTCTTCGAAATTCGGTTCAATTATTTCCGGATGTGCACCCGCGCCACGACACGCTTGGCGCCGAAGAACTTCTTCGTGAACGCCAATGCGCGCGCGTGGTCGTACGGAGCGCAGGAAAAAATATTAATGTACGCGGAATTCCAAAGCTCGGAAAAATGGCCGGTGATGGAGCTCGTTTCGATAAGCTGCACCAACGAAAAGCCGTCGGTCTTCGGGTCGTCGTGTCCGAAGTGCGGGATGAGCGTCCTGCCGTACTTCTTCATGTTGATCAACGCGACCAGACGATCAACGTACTCCTGGAGTTTCCTCCGCGAACGGATGACGGATGGTTTGCAGCCGTAGAGATCAAGGGTAATCTCCTTGCCGTACGCTTCGGATTTTGTTCGCACCATTCGGGTACAATGCTAACAATAACATCCCCCATAGTAGCGGCCTGCCCTCGCTTTGCAACTGTGGATAACTCAACTTGCGAAAAACCGGCGACCGTGGGGGTCGCCGGCCATGCGCTTCCGGACGCGTCGTCAGCGGAGCGCCTTCTGAAGGAACTTCGGAGGAACCCGGTCGGCGAGGAGCCGCTCGTTCGTGAGGTACTTGAGGCGGCGGGAGACGAGCGGCGCGATGCCGAGCGGTCGCGCCTTCGCATCCTGCGAGGCGACCACGATGGCGAAGACGCCGCCGTAGTAGGTCGGCACCGAGGGGAAGTAGACGTCAACCGCGGGGAACAGAGGCCGGAGCGCGCGGAGCATCTCCGGAAGCTCCTTCGGCTGAAGCATCGGAGAGCCCGCCTGACGGACATAAACGCCGCCCGGACTCAAGATGCGCGCAGCGTGTTTATGGAAGTCGCCCGAGAACAGGGAAACGCTTGACCTCATTGGATCCGTCGAATCAACGATAAGCACGTCAATAGAACCGCTTCGGGCACTCCGAACGAATGCATCCCCATCGCCAATGCATCGCGCCGGGCCGCCGCGGAGACGGCGATCCGCGAAGGCGCCATTTGAAACCTTCGGGAGGTACATGCGCGATGCATAAATCACGCGCTCGTCAATCTCCTGCATATACATCGCGTGCACCGGATACCGCGCGACTTCGCGCAGAACGCCGCCGTCGCCCCCGCCGATGCAGAGCACCGTCGCCGGCCAGACGCCGCTCTGGGTGCGATACCAGTGCATGGCTGGATGCACCATCATCTCGTGGTAGATGAATTCGTCGCTGGTCGTGAGCTGGATGATGACAGCGAGCAGGAGAACGCGCCCCCATCCCTCGGCCTCGACCACGAGGATGTGCTGGTAGGCGGTTTGTTCCTCGAAGAGCACCCGGCGCACGAAAAGATACTGCCCCCGTCGGTTTCCCCTCTCCGTGTAGAGCCGCTCGCGGAGGAAGAAGTTCTCCCTGCCCCAATAGCGAGTCCTTGGCATCGGTCGCGCCTCCCTGATGTTTGAAATTGTCCTGGGTACGTTCGCCGCTCCCATCATCGGTAGCGGGAAATGACGAGTATGTCAACGAAGGAAACGGCGTCCGCAAAAAAACAAAACGATGGGAACCGTCCTCCGCATACCTCCGATGACGCCATCCCCGACCTATGCGCCCTCTTCCCGAATGCGTCCTTTCCGGAAAAGCCGGGCGGAACGATCAAGATGAATACTTTTCTTTGCCTGACGCGCGCCGCGAAGGAGACGCGAACGCGAACGCTCTTTGTACTTCGTGAATTCGCGCTTGAGGATATCCTCGAGACCGTCCACCGCCGCGTGAATATCCTCCGCCTCGGCATCGTGTCGGAACCGCTTTCCCGGGAGCTTCAAATTCGCCACCGCTTTCCAGATCATCCCCTTCTTATGGTGATGCGTTTCGCAGATGAGTTCGAGCTCCAGCGTTGTTGCCTCCCACCCGGGATCGCGCGCAAAAATCCTCGTTACCGAACGGACGAGCTTCTCCTCGACATACCGGCGGAGGCTCGGCGTCAGCGATACATTGACCCCTTTGATGGCCAGTTGCATATCTCCCATTGTATCTGTCAACCCATAATACCTCAACGGCTCCGGTTCGGTTCCCGAGACCAATGCGTGAGGAAAGTCCCGTCACCAAAGCCCGGCATGACGTCCGCGGCTTCGCGGAAGTCGTATAAACTTCTATAAGGTACTCCCTAATTCCAAAATCTTATTCATGCCGCGGCGGCGTAACGCCGCAATGCCAGGTTTCGGTGCGGGGCAAGCAAAAGCCCCCCGATGTACATCGGGGGGCGTTTGCTGTAGCGGCGAATTTACCGTCTTCCGCCTTTCTTCGCCTTCTTCGCTGCTTTGCGGCGTTTTGCCATAAGTGCAATACGATGGTTAGGGAGACGCGCGCCCGCGAGACGAACGATGCATCTCCCGCGATGAGCACCGACCATGTACCCATCCTCATGACGTTCTCAAAAAGAGGAACGCCGGAAGTGACGATCACTTCTCTTTGTTTATTTTACGCTACGCGAACGCAAATACAACTGTGGATAACTTTTTTGCTTCGCAAACTCGACACCAATGTACGAATGATGCACCAATGTTACGAATCATTCGCATCATAGGTGTTCCATTCGTGTTATTCGTGTCGAGTTAATCGTGCCGAGTTAAAATCCGACGTACTGAATCTCCTCCTCGAGCATGACGCCGTGGATGCGGTGCACCCGCTCCTTGGCGATGCCGATCAGCATAACAACGTCCTCGGCAGTCGCGCCCCCGGTATTTACAATGAAATTCCCGTGCCGATCGGATATTTTCGCCCCGCCGACCTGATATCCCCGCAAGCCCACTTGGTCAATGAGGTATCCGACCGGAATTCCGTCAACGGTTCCGGACGCCGGAACATCAGGAAATTGCCGGCAAAATGCGACCCGATCAATACCGCGACGATCCCACGGGATATTCTTGAACGCGCACCCCGCCGACGGCACACCGATGTCCTGCCCCCAGGAGCGACGCGCGACAAACCCCTTCACGAGCTCATGTCCCGCTGCCGCATCGCCTGCTTCGAGCGTCATGGTCGCATCGAGCACCGCGAGCTTCGGTCGCTCCTTGAAAACGCTCGTGCGGTAGCCGAACCGGGCATCAATCCCCCGCCACGTTTCCATCATGTCGGTCGAGGCGTTGTACACGCCGACCGCGGCAACAGCATCCTTCATCTCGCCGCCGAAGCAACCCGCGTTCCCTCGTACCGAACCCCCGACGCTCCCCGGGATGCCGATCGCCCATTCAAATCCGCGGAGGCCGTGCTCGAGCGTGTCGGCGACGAGACGCGCCATCTGCACGCCCGCATCCGCGTGGACGGCATTTCCCTCATACGTTATCGCGCCGCCTTCCGGATGAATCACCAACCCCGGGAATCCGCGATCGGAAACGAGGACGTTGGAGCCCGCGCCGAGGATCACCCAGGGGAGACGCTCTCTCCGGGCAAAGCGGAGCGCTCCCACCAATCCGTCCCGTGTCGAGACGGAGATAAAAAAGCGGGCAGGCCCTCCGATCTTGAAGACGGTGTGGTGTGCGAGCGATTCATTCTCGAGCGGCGCGAGCATCATGAAGTCCATGGTACTACAGTTTGCGGCTCGCCGCCGCCAGCGCGTATACTTGATAGACGAATGCGGGTGAAGACGGGTCTCTGGGGAGCCGCTGCCGAGCACGATGATAAAGCGCAATCCCGCACCTTTCTTACGACGGGTCCGAGAGCAGGCACTTTCACCCGCCCATCTTCCGGGTTTTGATGGGCTATAGAGCAGGCACTCACAAAAGACAAATAGAATTGGAGTACACCCTCTATAGCCCTTTTGAGCGCCGGAAGATGGGCGGGCAAGCAAAAGACAAATAGAATTGTTCCCGTTTTGTCTGCGAGGGCCGGCAACCCGAGCAGATACAAAACGCAATCCCGCTCTTATCGCATAAGAGCGGGAGAGTACACCCTCTGTGGCCCTTGATGCTGAATACCCTCCTTCGATCGCCTGTGGCGAGCTTCGGAAGGGTTATTTTTCGTTGCCGCAATTCATTCTCGCCACTTACGGCGAGGTTTTCTTGCGAAGAAAAATAACGTATAAAGCCCCCGTTGCCAGGGGCTTTATACCGACAAATAGATTGGCTCTCCGGAAGCCGGAGAAACACTCACGATTCAATCAGTAGCAAAAGCAGAGTGTTCTGTCAAGCGCGCGTTATCCACACGGGGGCCCCGCCTCACTGCCCCTGCTGCATGGCCTTGAGCTGTTCCTGGAGTATGCGGAGTTGCTCCTGGAGCGCCTGGATGTCCGATCCTCCGGGAGGCGGCGCGGCATTCCCTCCTCCCATCAGCTCATTGAGCTTGGCGCGGGTTTTGGGGCCGACGCGGCCGTAGCCGGAATCACCCGGCCCTGCAATGCCGTGCTTCTCCTGGAAGCGCCCGACCGCGCGCGTGGTTGCCGGACCGTAGTAACCCGAAACCGTGCCCTCGGGATAGAGCGCGGAATCGCTCGCAAGGAATGTCTGGAGCGCTCGGACGTCGTCGCCCGTCGCGCCGCGGCTGAGCGTGCGCGCGAGCGCCGAAGTCGCCGTCCCCGAGCCGAAGACCTCATTCAACTTCGCAAGCGTCAGAGGGCCGACGCGGCCAACCGGAGGAAGTCCGTATTTCGTCTGGAATCGCTTGACGGCCCTTTCCGTAGCCGGACCAAAATATCCGGTAATCCTGCCTTCGGGATAGAGCGTTGAATTGCTCGCAAGGTAGGCCTGGAGCTGGACGACTTCGGGCCCCTCCGAACCCTGATCCAGGGAAGAGGTGATGCCAAACGGAGCTGACGCAGGAGGAGGAGGGGGAGGAGGCGGGCTTGCCGGAGGCGGAGCTGGCGTAGGAGAAGGAGTGCTGGAAAAATAACCTCCGCCGCCACCGCCGCCACCGCCGCTCACTCCGGTGGTGCCGGCGCCGCCGCCGCTCGATCCGCTGCTCGTGCCGGCGGCAACGCAGGTTGTCGCGCTCGGCGTGACCGTAAACGTCTTCGTGCTTCCGTCCGCCGGATTCGAGAAGGTAAGCGCGTAGGACGAGGCCGTGCATGTTTCGGTCGTAGACGGCGCGGTTGATTTATCGAACGAGAACTTGGTGTTGTCGGGTGATGTGATGGTCAGGGTTTCGCCCGCGGCGAGCGTTGCCGTGAGTTCCGAACTATTCAACGTTAGGGACGAGAGCGTCCCGCTCACCGTGTAACTCTTCCCCAGCGGCGCGGTAAACCCCTGGCTCACATCAACCGTAGCCGCGAGAACGACGGATGCGGGGACCGCCAGGAGAACTCCCGCGATGGCGACGCGAAGAAAAAAGTGTTTCATACGGGGTGAGATGGATGCCCGGAATGAATTCCGTGCATCCTGTTTCGTACCACAGCTTCTCGGTTACTGGCAGCGACCTTCTTCAACGATCAGCAACCCACGGGCATTGGCTTGGATCACCGCTCCGGTTGCCGTCGTGGTCGCGCCGGTGCTGCCGACGTAGATGCGGATCCAGCGCGTATCCACCGCGCTGCCGCTCGATTTGAGCTCAATGCAGCCGCCTGAGGTGTTCGCGGTTGATTCGGCGGAAATCGTTGACGTCCCGGAATCCGCAAACGCGCCACTCCCGGAAACGCCGAACGACTGGTAAGGACTGGTTGTGCCGTTCGCACCGAGGCGGCTCTCGTGAACCGTGAGACCGGTGTTATGGATCTGCCCCGCGCCGGTTGTCGCGAACCCGACGCCGATTCCTCCGGTGAAGTAGCCGGACCCCACGACGCCCACGGTCGTTGTCGGCGTGGTTGAGGCCACGCCCAAGGTTCCGGCAAAACTGGAGACGCCCGAGTTCGTGCCAACCACGCGGCCATTGAACGTGGCGTCGCTTTCAAATACCGAGGCCCCGGTCACATGCAACTGCCCCGCGCCGGTTGTCGCGAACCCGATGCCGAGGCCGCCGGTGAAATAGCCCGAGCCGGTTACGTTGAACGTTGTTGTCGGGGAGTTGGTCGAGGCGCCTGCGGAAAGCTGGTCATAGAAGATGCCGTCGCCGGTCGCCTGAAGCGTAGAGGAAGCGTAGAGGGCCCCGCTCGCCGTAAGACCCGCGACCGTTGATGCGCCAGACACGCTCAGGGTCCCGTCCGTGCTGATATTCGTACTGATGGTAGTCGCCGAAAATACGGTATAGCCGATCGCGAAAACGAAAATGAGCGCAATGAACATCACGGTCAGCACATCGCGATCCGTGATCATCTCTGCGAACTTTGTCCGAATGTCCTGATGAAGATGAAGAATATGCACGGTGGTGGTAGGGGTTAGATGAATGATGCGAAAAACTGCTCCTCCGCGTACGGAGTACTAATGCTATCGGGTTCGACGCGCCCGAATTTTTGGTATTGAATCAAGTATACTCCCTTTCGCTTCATTATTGCCGGAAGGGTGTGCATAACTCCGCTGTGATCAAAAAGCAAAAAATCCTTTTCGTCATCACCAAGTCGACCTGGGGCGGCGCGGGACGTTACGTCTATGATCTCGCCACCCGTATCCCGCCCGCCGATTTCGATGTTGCCGTTGCCGCAGCCGAAGGCGGACTCCTCCTCGAACGGCTCCGCCTCGCCGGCACCCGCGCCATTCCCCTCCGCTGGCTCCAGCGCAACATCAACCCCCTGAAAGACGCGTTCACGCTCGTATCCCTCGTGGCACTCTTCCTCCGCGAACGCCCCGCGATCGTCCACCTGAATAGTTCCAAAACCGGCGGCTTGGGGGGAGCCGCGGCAACGATCGCCCGACTGCTAACACTCTCAAACTATCCCCGCATCGTATTCACGGTCCACGGCTGGGCGTTCCGCGAGCCGCGGCCGTTCTGGCAGCGCTGCCTTATCGCGGCCGGAGAATGGCTCGCATCCCTCTCCCACGACCGCGTCATCTTGATCAGCACCGAGGACCATCGGGCGGCGGGGCGGTTCATCCCCGCGAGAAAACTCGCGCTCATTTTCAACGGCATTGACCCTCCCCCGCCCCTCCCGCGCGGGGACGCGCGCACGCTCCTCGGCGAGCGCATCGGCGAAGCCGTTGCGCTGGATACGATACTCATCGGCTCGGTTGCGGAACTCACCCAGAACAAAGGCATCGGCGTGCTTATCGAAGCCGCGGCGATCCTCGCGAAAATAAACCCCGCGAAACCGTGGCGAATAGTCGTCGTCGGCGAAGGGGAGGAGCGCACCCGCCTCGAGGCGGCTATCGCGCGGGCCGGCCTCAATGACTCGATCTTCCTCGTGGGATTCCTGCCCGACGCCAGCCGCATAGCAAGCGCATTCGACATCTTCGTCCTGCCGTCGCTCAAGGAAGGTCTCCCCTATGCCGTCATGGAAGCAATGGCCGCGGGCGTGCCGGTGGTGGCGAGCCGCGTGGGAGGGATTCTCGACCTCATCCGCGATCAGAAGAGCGGCATCCTCGTCCCTGCGGGCGATCCCGAGGCGCTCGCGGACGCCATCGCGAACCTCATCGCCCATCCCGGCACGCGGCGGATGCTCGCCGATACCGCGCGCCAGCGCATCCGCAGCGAATTCACCATTGCCGAGATGATGCGACAAACCATCGGACTCTATACGAACGCCTAACAACCGCCATGACCGCTGCCCGTTTTCCCAACAGTCGCATCCTCCTCCTCGCCGGCGACATCGCCGCCGCGCTCCTCGCGCTTGCCGCAGCGCTCTTCCTCCGCCACGGCGGAGCGCCCGACCCGAACACCATCGCGCTCTACCGCTTCGCCGCGCCCTTCCTCGTTCCCCTCTGGCTCATCGGGTTCACGATCTTCGGACTCTATGAGCCGCGGCGGGCGAAAAACGAACCGCGCTTCTTCGAACAGCTCACGAAGGCGGTCCTCTTTGATGCGGCCGGAACCATGCTCCTCCTCTACCTCATCCCGGAGTTCCGCCTCCGGCCGATCGTTTCTCTCGCGATCATCTTCGCAGCGCTCTGGGGCGCGGTCGCGCTCTGGCGGACGATGTTCCATGCGATCCTCGCGCGCCGGAGTCGCGAGCGCATCCTCTTCCTCGGCCTCACGCCTGAGGTTCTCGCGGTCGGAGCATCCCTCCGCGCCCATCCCCAGCTCGGATTTCTACCCGCCGCATATTGCTCTCTCGGCGAAACCCCGCCAGCGGACGTTCCGGTCTATCGCTTCCCGACCGACATTGCCGCAATCGTGAAGCAGCATGCCATTGACGTCATCATCCTCTCGGAGGACGCGCGGCGCGACGATGCCGTTGCCGGGGCGCTCTTCGCGATTGTGCCGCTCGGCATTGCCGTGATCGCATTCCACCGATTCTACGAGGCGGTGGAACGGAAAGTGCCGGTCGGGCTCATCGGCGAAGCGTGGTTCGTCGAGAATCTCATCGGATCCCGCCGCCCGCGCTACGAGTTTGCCAAGCGCATCCTTGACCTCACCATCGCGGTTCTCTTCGGCGCGGCGGCGCTCGCCCTTTTCCCCCCGATTGCGCTCGCCATCACCCTCTCAACCCCGAAGGACGTCCTTTCCTGGCGCACACGGCGGGCGCGGTCCGGGGATGGCATCGTTTTTTTCCGGCAAGCGCGCGTCGGGAAGAGCGGAGCCGTATTCAACTTCATTAAATTCCGAAGCCAAGTGCTCGGCGCCGAACGCATGGCAAGCGAGAAAGAATCCCCCGGCGCCGATCCCCGCGCCTACCCGGTGGGGACGCTCCTCCGGAAAACGTACCTCGACGAGCTGCCGCAGCTTTGGAACGTCATCCGCGGGGAGATGTCATTCGTCGGGCCGCGGCCGGAGCGGCCGGAATTCGTTCAGGAACTTGCGCGCGCGCTCCCCTTCTACCGCATGCGCGAACTCGTGCTCCCGGGCATCACCGGCTGGGCGCAGATCAACATGGCAAACGACGCATCGGTGAGCGATGCGCCGGAGAAACTCCAGTACGACCTCTACTACATCAAAAATCGCTCCTTCTTCCTCGACCTCTCGATCATGCTGAGAACCGCCCTCAAACTCCTCCAGCGGAGCGGACGGTGATTTTTATTGACATAACTCTTAAGATGATTTATTTTGAAGACAAGGAGGTGAAAGGCATGAACTCCGAAGAAACTCGCACCTTTGAACCCGGGATGCAGGCGCGCAAGGCCTCCATCCCCGCCACCGAGCAATGCGAGAACTGTGGGGGAGCCGGACACGTCTCGATCGGATGCGCCTTTACCGAGGCCGTGTATGGTACCTGCCCGGCCTGCGAAGGTTCAGGTCTGCAGGCGGTCGCCACGTACCACATGGAGCTCGAAGCCCGCATGGCTTTACTCCTCGCACGTTCTCGTACGTAGACCGGAAGTACCGATCTCGTACAAGCCACGCGCTCCCGGGCGCGTGGCTTTCTATTTTCAGATGCGCCACTTTCTTCAATTATGAAACGGGAATATAATGGTGATGTAAGAACTTCATGCTATAGCATGAAGTTCTTACATGGAATGAACCGAAGGGCAAGAGAAACGAGCGGCGCCCGCAAGGGCGCCGCATCGTCGTAAAATTTCTATTTTCTTAATTTCTTAATTTCTGTTTTCCCATTTCTCACTTTCTCACTTTCTCCATTTCCGTTTTCTTAATTTCTCCGTTTCCCGTTTCTCAATTTCTTACTTTCTTCCTTTCTTTCCCAATTTCTTCCTTTCTAATTTCTCTTTCAATTTCCTCTCGAGCACATGGTCGTGGCTGCTCACCTCCTCGATGGTGAGCCCCTGCTCGGCGAGAATCGCTTTGTTGAAATCCCAGTCGCTTCGGAGGAGCGCGGCGCTCTCCGGGAGTCCGGCGCGGTCAAATGCCGCAATGAAGGCGGAAAGGTCCTTGGGGAAACAATAGCCGCCGAATCCCCGATAGCCGCCATGGGTGACGTCGAGATGCGAATCGCCGATGCGGTGATCAGCCGCCATGCCGGCCCGGATATTTTCATAGTCCGCTCCCATGGTTTCGGCGAGCCGCGCCAGGGCATTCGCAAAATTCACCTTTCGCGCGAAGTGGATGTTCCGCGCGTACTTGATGATCTCTGCCTCCGTTGCCGTGATGGCGGTTCGCCGGTAGGTGTCCGTGCCCCAGGGGGACATGAACGGGGCTTTGGGGAGGAGCGAGAGCACGGGGTGGGCCGCGTCAATGCTCTTCGCGGTGAAGCCCACGATCTGGGTGTCGGGGCGGAGGAAATCCTCCCAGGCGAAGCGCTCGGTCAGGTTCTCCGGGTTGAAGAGGACCTGGTGCTCCGGGAACTCGCGCTGGAACGCCTCGGTGGTTCCCGGCGGCACGGTGGATTTGATGACCACGATTTTCCCGCCACCGCCGCGGCGCCGGTCGGCACGCAGCGCGCCCACGCTGCGCCGCGGCAACGGCGCCGCGAGCATCCGGAACGCATGGCGCACCGCGCTCGTATCCGCGCTGCCGTCCCGCGCCGGCGGCGTGGGGACGCAAACGAAAACGACGCCTGCCCGACGGACATCGTCGCCGCAACCCTTTGCCGGATCAATGTCGTAGAGGAAGAGGTCTCTGCCGCGCGCATACCCCTTGACTTCGCGGAAGTAACGCGCGAGCGGCGTGCCTACCATGCCAACCCCGATCACCCCTACCGGAATGCGTTGCTCTCTTTTCATACGCGGGGAATGCCCGCAGTCATAAATACCCAAAAACCTCCGCCCCTGTTTCGACCCGTTAGCGGCCGGATGCGGCGCGAATCTGCCTGATGATGTCCTCGCCCTGCTGCTTGAATCGCGGCTCGAGCCGTATGGCTTCCTCGAACGCGCGGATGGCGTCGTTGGGGCGGCCCGCGCGGAAATACATGGAGCCGAGGTTCGCCGCCGCCTCGGCGCTCGTGGGACTCGCGGACGCAATCGCCTCCACGATGGCCACGGCCTTGTCGAAACGGTTCCGGCGCGCATAGGCCTCGGCAAAGGCCTGTGTGCCCGGGGTCTTCGTGCGGTAGTGTTTTTCGAACAGCGCCTCGGCCGCGGCGTCCTTTTCGGCGAGAATCAGGATGATCGCGTAGTTCTTGACCGCCTCGGGATAGTCGGGCGCGAGGTCATAGGCGGTCTTCAAGGCCGCAAGCGCGCGTTCGACGTCCCCCGCGTTCGTGTAGGCCTCGGCGGCGATGAAGTAAAAGGGAATGCGCTTGTCCGATATTGCGAGCGCCTCGTTCGCCAGAGCCACCGCATCCTTCGGCCGGCCCGCAGTCGCGTAGAGCGTCGCGAGGAACGCCATGGCGCGGACATCGGTCGGTTCGGTCGCGCGCTGGGCTTCGAGTTCCCGAATCGCAAAGTCGAAAAATTTCTGGCGATCCTGGTCCGCGATGGCGGTATCCGAACCCATGGCCGCGCTAACTTGGGAAAGCTGCTCGCGGAGCTCGCGCGTACCAAAGGTGTTCTGACTGATGCCGATCCGGAACGTCTCGATGAGCCGATCCACCTTCCCGGCCGGCGCGGCGGTTTGGTTCACCTGGAGCGATGCGAGGATGGCCGCGGCGGCGCGCATCGGCTTGACGTTCACGATGTAGATGGCCGCGACAAGCCCGATGGCAAGCGCAACGCCCGCGAACCCGCGCGCCATGCCCGGCGCCGGAGAGGCCAAAAATCCGCCCTGCCCCACGCGCTTGCCTGCGGCGCCGCGCGTCATTGCGTGAATAGCCGCGAGAACCGCGAAGAACAAGAGGTAACTCGTCAGGTTGTCGAACACGAACATAATCTGGAAGAAGTGCGCCGCGAGGAGTGCTCCGAAGAAACAGGCGGTGATAACATCCACGCGATTCCGGCGGAGCGCCCGCCAGAGCATCCCGAGCGCGGCGGCGAACATGGAAAGGTAGGCGGCGAGCCCGAGAACGCCGCCCGCGGTCAGCCAGTCGAGGAACACGTTATGGGCGCGGTCGAACCACGGCTCCTGCCGCCAGAGCGACGGCTCGTAATATTTGGAAAAAACGTAGATGAACGATTCCTGGCCCCACCCGAGGATGGGCCGTTCCGCTGCCCCGCGGAGCGCCATCCGCCAGATGGTGAAGCGCGATTGGGTGGTCGTCTCGCTCGGGGAGATGCTCGCGAAGCGCACGAGAACTTCGTTCTCGCGGATGAACGACATATCCTTCAGGGCGAAAAAGAGGATCGGGATGAGCACGGCAACACCGACCCCGACGAAGGCGATCTTCCGCAATCCCCCCCGGCCGAGAAGTGCGAGGAGTGCGCCGAAGACGAGGATGCCCCCGAGGAACCCGAGCATCGCGCCGCGCGTCGCGGTGTGGAAGAGAATGAACCCCTCGAGGAGAAACGCGAGCGCGAAGCCAACGCGCCACCAGACGTTCTCCGTACGGAGGTAAAACCAGATGAGGAAGAACATGTGGAAGAGGAGATATGCCGCGAGGTAGGTGGCATTGCCGAAGGTGGCGTCCACGCGGGTACCG
>Ga0155805_121_pt1 | contig 26685 bp, 25 predicted proteins | sample RifCSPlowO2_01_FD_107459 | JGI IMG/M metagenome (GOLD analysis project Ga0155805, IMG submission 107459) | Candidatus Sungbacteria bacterium RIFCSPLOWO2_01_FULL_60_25
GTGCTCCCGCACTGCAAACACGTCTTGCAGGCGCCGGTTTGGACGAGCATCCCGCCGCAGCTCCGGCACACGGAATCCGCATAAACCGTAGGTATTTTCACGGCTTTCGTGGCCTCGATCTTCGCCGGCTCCGCACGGGCCGCGGCCGGAGCAGGATTCGGAGCGGCGTGTCCGTTCATCGGCGAGAACATCGGGGAATGTCCGTTGATGCCAAGATCCGCGAGTTCCTCGGCCGAGAGAAAGCGCTTGGCAAGATAGCGGAAGATATAATCCGTGATGGAGGTCGCCACCTGGATGTCGGGGTTGTCGGTGAATCCGGCGGGCTCGAAGCGGCTGTAGACGAATTTCCGCGCAAGGTCCCGGAGCGGCACGCCGTACTGGAGCGACATCGAAACCGTAATCGCGAGCGCGTCGAGGAGTCCCGCGAGGGTCGAGCCCTGCTTCGCCATGCGGATGAATATCTCGGCAAGTCCGTCGTCGGGGTGCACGCTATAGGTGAGGTAGCCGTCGTGCCCGGCAATGGAGAACTTGTGGGTCTCGGAGGTGCGCGTCGCGGGGAGGTGCCGCCGCGTCGGGCCGAGCCCGAGCGTTGCCTGCTGGGCTTCGGGTTTCCCGCCCAGGGAAGAGGACGTCACGAGCGGCTGCGCGGCTTTGGATCCGTCACGATACACCGAGAAGCACTTGATCCCCATTTTCCACGCCATCAGGTACGCATCCATGATCTCCTCGACCGTGGTTTCGTGCGGCATATTGAAGGTCTTGGAAATGCCGCCCGACACGAACGGCTGCACCGCGGCAACGACGTGCACGTGCCCCTGCCAAGAGATCGAACGCGTGCCGTTCGTCGGTTTCGCCGCGCAGTCGAATACCGGAAGGTGCCCATCCTTGAGACGCGGCGCGCCCTCGATGGTGCTCTTCGCTTCAATATGCGCGACGATGTCGTTTACCTCCTGCGCGTTATAGCCGAGGCGCTTCAATGCGCGGGGCACGGTGCGGTTCACGATTCGCATCGCGCCGCCGCCGACGAGGTTCTTGGTTTTCACGAGCGCGAACTCGGGCTCTACGCCCGTGGTGTCGCAATCCATCATGAAGGCGATGGTCCCGGTCGGCGCGATGACCGTCACCTGGGAATTCCGGACGCCATACGCATCGCCGAGGCGCACGGCCTCGTTCCATGAATGCGCGGCCTGATCGAGAATCTTCGGATCGAAGAGGTCCTCGCGCCGGATGCCCGAAAGCGCGTCGCGGTGCTTCCGGAGCACGCGCGTCATCGGCTCGCGGTTCACGGCGAATCCGGAAAACGCCTGCATTCGCGCCGCGATCACGCCCGAGTAGCGATAGGCCTCTCCGGTCATGAGCGCCGTGATGGCTCCGGCGGCGGCAACGCCCTCGGGGGAATCATAGGGAATCCCGAGCGCCATTAGGAGCGCGCCGAGATTCGCGTACCCCAAGCCGAGTTCGCGGAAATCATGCGCGTTTTGGGCAATTTTCGGCGTAGGGTAGGAAGAACCGTCCACCATGATTTCCTGCGCGAGGATCATCACCCGAACCGTGTGCAGAAAATCCTCGACGCGGAACGATCCGTCCTCGTTCAAAAACTGGAGGAGATTGATCGAGGCGAGGTTGCAGGCCGAGTTGTCGAGATGGATGTATTCGGCGCAGGGATTCGTCGCATTGATGCGGCCGGCGTTCGCCGCGGTGTTCCAATCGTTGATGGTCGTGTCGAACTGGAGTCCGGGGTCGCCGCTCGCGTGCGCGGCCTCGGCGATTGCGCGGAAAAGATCCCGCGCTTTCATTTCCTCCGCGACCTCGCCGCTCGTGACGAAGCGCGTGCGCCAGGCGCCGTCCTCCTCCACCGCGCGCATGAAGGCGTCCGTAACGCGGACGGAATTATTCGCGTTCTGGTATTGAATGGATTTCCACGCCTCGTGATTCAAATCCTGCATGGGGTACCCCGCGGCCATCAGCGCGCGCACTTTCTTCTCCTCCTCCGCCTTGCAGGTGACGTACTGCATGATGTCCGGATGGTCGGCGTCGAGCACCACCATCTTCGCGGCGCGGCGCGTGGAGCCGCCCGAGGCGATCATGCCCGCGACCGAATCCGCGCCGCGCATGAACGAAACCGGGCCGGACGACTTCCCGCCCTGCGAAAGTTTTTCCCGTGACGAGCGGAGCGGCGAAAGATTCACGCCGGAACCCGAGCCGCCCTTGAAGATCATTCCCTCGACATAGATCCAATCGAGGATGGATTTCATGTCATCCTCGACCGCGAGGATGAAGCAGGCCGAGCACTGGGGCTTTTCCGCGACGCCGACGTTGAACCACACGGGCGAGTTGAACGACGCTTTTTGAAAAAGCAAAATGTGCGTCAATTCGTCGGCGAACAGATTCGCCTGCGACTCCGAATCAAAATAACCGTAGCGGATGCCCCACTCGCGGATGGCGCGCGCCACGCGCCCGATCATCTGCCGGACTGAACGTTCGCGCGTATCCGAGCCGACCCGTCCCCGGAAATATTTGGAACCGGTGATGTTCGAGGCGTTCGGCGACCAGAACACCGGGAATTCGCAATCCCGTTCCTCGTGCGCGCCGCCGTTCATGCCGCGGATGACGATGGTCCGCTTGTCCCACTCCACCTCGTCGAACGGATGCCGCCCGGCCGTGGTGAACAAGCGCGCCACGGGGAGCGTATTCTTCGCATGCGCATCGCGAACGGTCTTCAGAGCGAGCGTTGCGTCAATCATGGGACAAGGGTTCTTGCTTCCCGCGAACATTTCGCGGGCGGCGCGCCCCGGGGGCGCTCAGGGAAGAACGGACTCGGGGAAAAACGGATACCATGGCGTACGACGGCGGCGGGAGACAATGAAAAAATTTCGTAGGCCTATTATAGACCCCCTCGGCGGGAATGGTTTGTGGATAACCCGCGCCGGGAACGTTCCTAGACATAAAAAAAATTTTTGACAAGGCAAACGCGAAAGGCGATGCCTCACAACATCGCCTTTCGGGGAGCGCGAATGGAAAAATTTCGGGAAAAAGTCGACTGCGGTGTTGACGCTCCCGCGCAAAGATGCCGCAGGGACCCGAACCCTACTTCCGGCGCCGGAGGAACGCCGGCACCGCGCCCCAATCCTCTTCATCGCCCTCGCGAACGGCCGGTGAGGAAGCGGCAACGGGCGCCGGAGAAAGAGCGGGCTTCGGGAGCGACCCGGCAGGAATAACTTTCTTCGGCTCCACCGGGCCTTTCGGCACCGGCCCGCCGAATCCGGTCGCGATCACGGTGATCTTCAACTCGCCTTTCTTCAAACGCTCGTCATGAACCGCGCCGAAGATGAGCCGCGCTTCCTTATCAATGGATTCGGTGATGACTTTTGCGGCCTCGTTGATCTCCCACATGGTCATGTCCGGTCCGCCGGACACGTTGAAGAGCACGCCGTGGGCGCCGTCGATCGCGATGTCGAGCAAGGGCGAGCTCACCGCGGCGCGCGCCGCCTGCACCGAGCGGTCCTCGCCCGACGCGACGCCCACGCCCATGAGCGCAGAGCCCGCGTCCTGCATCACCGCGCGCACGTCCGCAAAATCCACGTTGATGAGCCCGGGGAGGGTGATGAGATCCGAAATCCCCTGCACCGCCTGGCGCAGCACGTCGTCGCAGATCTGGAATGCGGCGAGGAGCGACGTGGATTTATCCACGATGTTCAAGAGCCGATCGTTCGGAATCGTGATGAGCGCATCCACGCGATCGCGCAATTTCATCCAGCCCTCTTCGGCGATGCGCCCGCGCTGCGCGCCCTCGAAGGTGAAGGGTTTGGTCACCACGCCGACGGTGAGCGCGCCGGATTCCTTGGCGACCTCGGCGACGATCGGGGCCGCGCCGGTGCCGGTGCCGCCCCCGAGCCCGCAGGTCACGAACACCATGTCGGCGCCCTTGATGGATTCGTGGATCTCATCGCGGTTCTCATCGGCCGCCTGGCGCCCGACTTCCGGATTCATCCCCGCGCCGAGGCCCTTCGTCAAATTCTTCCCGATATGGATCTTGTGCTGGGCCTTGGCCTGATGCAAATCCTGCGCGTCGCAATTGACCACGATGAAATCCACGCCGTGGATTTTATGCTCCACCATGCGCGTGACCGCATGCGACCCGGATCCGCCGACGCCGATGACTTTGATCCGGGCGAATGTTTCGAGTTCCGGTTTGAGGTGAGCCACGAGATGAATGATCCTCCCGTTGAATGATACGGAACGACGATTGAAAAAATAACGGATACGTCGCGCCGACGACCGGACCCCGAATCGTTCCGGCAGCGCGAGTATATCTTCGTACTCCTCCCATTCAGTTTTGCTCTCTCCGCGATGCAGAAAGCCCTACGCGCGAGGAGGGAGAAAAACTCTCCGGGAGATATCGGAATGCAACGGAGGGAGTACTAAAGCCGTAGCAAAAAAGATAAGCGCGGTAAACTTGATAAAATGCGAATTCGTGTTCGGACAAAAGTCCCCTCCTCAGGGTATGAACGCCCGGAAAATCCGCTTCAGGGCTTCGGGAATGCCGCTCCAGGAGCGGCGGCGCCGATGGCCGAGGATGCCCCGCCCCTCTTCCGTCCAGAGCGCCAAGCCGAGCGGTACGGCAAGATCTGCGGGAATATCCCCCTCAAACCCTTCGCTCGCAATGGTGCGCACCACTTCTGCCGGCAGCTTCATCTCGCGCCGCGCCAATTCCCGAATTGCCGGAAGCTCGGCAACGCCGCCCGCAAGCACCACGCCCGCGGGGAGGAGCCCGGACCGGCCGATGCGTTTCAACGCCTTATTGGAAAGCTCGAAGATGTCCGCGAGCCGGGCGGTGACGATATCAATGAGATCGCGCGTCGCGTAGACCGACGTGTCACCGCTCGTAAAATCCGCGAGCGCGATGATGTCGCGCTTGCCGAGCCGCCCCTCGGCGATCGCCTGCGCGTGGCGGATCTTGATGGCTTCGGCGGCCGCAATGGTGGTCCGAAACCCGATGGCGATGTCCGAGGTGATGTGCATGCCGCCGATCGGAATCGCGCCCGCGTCGAGCAGGCGGCCCTCCTCGAACACCGCATAGTCGGACGTTCCCGCGCCGAGATCCAGAAGCATCACCCCGAGCTCCTTCTGCTCGCGCGAGAGGAGCACGTTCGACGCCGCGATGATGTTCGCCGCCCAATCGTCGACCGCGATCCCGGCGAGTTCGCAGGCGCGCACAATGTTCCCGAGGGCCTGTTTCGCGCCGTCGATCACGAGCGCCTCCGCCTCGAGCTTCATGCCGACGAGCCCGACGGGGTTGGCGAGCCCGCCCTGACCGTCAATCTTGAACTCCCGCGGAATGATGTGGATGATCTCGCGATTCGGATTTTTTGAAATGAAACCCTCGGCCGCCTGGAGCGCGCGGTCGGTATCGCCATCGGTGATCTCGCCGTCCGCCCGCGATACGGCAACGACGCCGCGCGTCAGGAAGGTGCCGAGGTGCGCGCCGCCCACGCCGAGGTTGGCGCTCCGCACCGTAATGCCGGCAGCGCGCCCCGCTTCGAGGACCGATGCGCGGATCGCCTGCGCCGCGGCATCCACATCCGCGATCGCTCCCCGGCGCATGCCCGCGCTCGGCGCGCGGCCCACGCCCACAATGCGAACCTCGCGGCCCCGTCGCTCTTCGGTGATGAGCGTGGTGACCGTGGTCGTGCCGATATCAATGCCGACGGATATGGTGCGCACTGGTCTTCCGTCCGCGGCCGCGCCGGGTCGGCGGCAATTCGCCCGCCGGATCGGTGCAACCGAGACGCTTCGCTAATGTTGCTTCCCAACGATCTGCCTTCCGTTCAATAGCCCGGCTCCCCTCATGGTGGATTCCCGCGAGGTGCGCCGCGCCGTGGATCATGAGGCGGAACAGGCGCGCATCAAAAGATTCGCGGCTAGCCCGCGCCTCACGCCGGATGACGCCCGGGGCGAGGATGATTTCCCCGAACGACCCGTAATCGAAAGAAAGGACATTCGCTGGCTTCGCCTTCCGGGAAAACCGCTGATGCAAGGCCTTGCTTTCCCGATTACCCACGAAGACGATCGCGAGGTCGTACCCCCGGGATTTCTCCCTGCCCCGCCGCGCGAGTTCCCGCAGAATCCCCGCGGCGATGCGGCGGACGCGCGTCCCGGGTATCCGGACCTGCGTCCGGTTCACGACCGAAACGGTCATACGCCCGCGAGGCGTTCCTTCGCCGCGGCGGCGATGCGCTCCCCGCTCGCCCGTCCCCGAATCCGCCCTTTGAGCCACCCCATCAACTTCCCGAATTCGGCCTCCGAGGAAGCGCCGAGCGTGCGCACCCCCTCCTCCGCGAGCGCCGCAAGTTCCTCATCGGAAAGTTCCGGGGGGAGGAGCGGGGCGAGCACGGCCGCCTCATCCCGCTCGCGCCGCGCGGCCTCAACCCGTCCGCCCGCGGTGTACGCTTCGACGGCGTCATTCCGTTTCTTCACTTCGCCGCGAATGACCTGAACGATATCCTCGTCGCCGAGCGCCGCACCTGCGCCGCGCTTCGTACGTTCGGCAATCTCGCGGTTCTGGATCGCCGCGGTGAGCATGCGGAACGCGGAGAGCCGGAGCTCATCCCTCGCCACCATCGCATTCTTCAATTCCTTCGCAATGACATCTTTCAGCATACCCGGTAGTACAACTCAAACAATAATGCGATGAGAATCGGCTCGCCCTTCACGGCACCCCTGCGGCGAGAGCAATGCCCGTAGCGTTGTACTACCGGATATAGCGATCGCGGCCGGATGCTAGCGTTCGAGCTCCTTCTCCTTGCCGAGCTTGATGAGCCGCTCCCGCTCTTTCGTCCGCTCGATGCGGCGGAGCGCTTTTTCCAAGCGCGCCCGCTTCGTCGGCTTCGACGCGAAGAAACGCGCCTTGCGGGCGCGGAGCAGAAGCCCGGACTGTTGCACGCGCCGGCTGAAGCGCCGGATCAGGGAAGCAGTCGTCTCCCGATCTTTTCGCTTTACATAGACCATACCCGGTAGTACAACACGCTTATTTGAATAATACGGTTCAACCCCATAACACGAAGAATACCCATCTCGGCAATATGTTCGCATGTTGTACTACCGGGCATGGGGGTTCGTGAATCGTCCGGTTATCCGACATTGAATCCTTTTTTCCCGTCGCCGGGTTTTGCCCAACCGCCGAGGAGGTGCAAATGGAGGTGGTCCACCGATTGTCCGCCGAGGCGCCCGACATTGAATACGAGTTTATACCCTTCCAGTTTTTTCTCCGCGGCAATGCGTTTGGCGGCATAGATAATCGCCGCGATCACATCGCTGTGGTTCTCCTCCAGGTGCGCGATGGATTCGATATGTTGCTTCGGAATGACGACGATATGAACCGGGGCCTTGGGATGGATATCGGGAAACGCCATAATCCGTTCATCTTCGGCGACCACGGTTGCCGGTATCGCACGCTGGACAATGCCGCAGAATATGCAGTCCATACCCGGTAGTACAACGGTTGAATGAAAGGGATAAGGGGGGAGGGGGTGGCGGGCGAGATCAGAATCAAAGGTTACCGAGCGAGCGAGTGTTGTACTACCCGGGCATACCTAGTGTTTGAGCTTCCGCCGCAGGGTTTCCACGAGCTTGTCCTGGGGTATGGTTTCCTGCATGCCGCTCGACATCTCGCGCAGGATCACCGTGCCGTCGAGCGCCTCCTTCTGGCCAAGGATGAGCGCATAGAGCGCCCCCACGCGATCCGCAACTTTCAGCTGCGAACGGATCGAATCGCGGCCAAGGGATTCGGCCATTGAGATGCCCGCGCGGCGCAGCTCCTCCATGAGATGAAAACCCTTTTTCTTGGCAAGCTCCCCGAGTTGCACGAAGAAGGTCTTGGGCCTGGGCACCCCGGGGATCTTCCCCCGGTCACGGATGATGCCCACGAACCGCTCGAGGCCGAGCGCCCCGCCACAGGCAGGCGTCGGCTTGCCACCGACGAGTTCGATAAGGTTATCATAGCGGCCGCCCCCGAACACGGCAAGGCGTTTCGCGCTCGGCGCCGGGGCGTGTTCGTCCTCGGCTGCGGGCGCCGCCGAAGCGCCGGCAACGCCCTCCGCGTCATCGCCGCCAACGGGTTCCGGAGCGACTGCGGCGGCTTTCGCGGGCTCATCGAGAAATCCCTCGAATACTGTTTTCGTATAGTAGTCGAGACCGCGGACGAGGTGCGGATTCAGGGCGTAGGGTATCTTCATCTCCTCGAGGAACTCGAGGAGGAGCCGGAAGTGATTCCGGCATGCCTCGCAGAGTTTGTCCAAAAGTTGCGGCGCTCCCTTGCGGATCATCGTACACCGCTCCTCTTTGCAATCGAGGAGCCGCAGGGGATTTTCCCGGAAGCGCTCCTTGCAGTCGCGGCAGAGCCCGCGAAGCCGCGAGCGGTAGTACGCGGCGAGCTGCGCACGGTAGGGACCGCGGCAGACGGGGCAGCCGATGCTGTTCACCTCAATGAGATAATCCTTGATGTTCCAATCCTCGAGGAGGAGGGTGAACACGCGGATGATCTCGGCATCCGACACCGCGCTCTCGTCGCCCATGATCTCAAGACCCCACTGATGAAACTCGCGGTACCGACCGCGCTGGGGCTTGTCGTGGCGGAAGAACGCATCAAGGTAGTAGAGCTTCACCGGCTGCGGCAGGTTCATCATCCCGTGCTCTGCGTACGCGCGCGCTACCGGAGCCGTTCCCTCGGGGCGGAGCGTCAACGCGTCGCCGCCGCGCGTTTTGAACGAATACGTCTCCTTGGCGACGATGTCGGTGTTGCGGCCGACGCCGGCGATGAAGAGATCCGTATCCTCGAAGTGCGGCGTCTCGATGCGCTCGAACCCGTAGAACGACGATAACGCCCGCATGGAGTCGCGGACCTTCTCCCAGATCACCTGGTCCGCGGGGAGGATGTCATGGGTCCCGCGGGGACTCTGGAAACTCTTGGGTTTTTCCTTCCCTTTCGTCATAGGACACTCGCTTACGACGCGTTTGCAATCGGCCCGAAGGCGCCCGGCGGCCAGGCCCGGAATATTGCGCGGCCGGTCACGAACTTCCGGTCGAGCACCCCCCAGGAACGCGAGTCCGAGCTTTCCAAGCGGTTATCCCCGAGTACCACGTACTCGTGGTCGCGGAGCGTGAAGCGGAAATTGCCGATCATCCGGATATCGGCCGGAAGATACGGCTCGGCAAGTCGGAAACCCCCCGGATGATCTTGATTCAGAACGAATACCGCGCCGTCGCGAATCTCCACGGTCTCGCCAGGGAGGCCGATGACCCGCTTGATGTAGTGAACCTTGGAATTCCCGGGGAAACGGAAGACGATGACTTCCCCCCGCGCGGGCTCGCGCAGGAAATACGAGAGCTCGTCAATGACGAGGTACTGACCGTTATGGAAATTCGGTTCCATCGAGGCGCCGTCCACCACGAACGGCTGCGCGACGAAGTAGCGGATGGGGAGGGCAATCGCGGCCGCGATGAGGGCCAAGCGCAAAAACTCGCCGACGGTTCGGCGGAGCGCTTCGCCCCTCTTCGGAGCACCGGATACGGTCTCGATCGCATCGTCGCGGGCTTCCATCGCTTCGGACATAGGCCGATTCTAGAATAGTTTTTAGCATTTGGCAACTGTCGCGCGATGGGTATAATACGAAGGCGTATGCCCGGTAGTACAACTCCTACCTGCGCTTCCGGGCGGACAGCAATCGAATATCAGACGCCGCTTGAATATTCGTAATTATCGTCTTGTTGTACTACCGGGTATGTACCTCTTCATCGGCCTCGGCAATACTGGAGAGCGGTACACGAACACCCGCCACAATATCGGGCGGGCGACGCTGCTTTCCGCGATAAAAAAATTCGATCTTCCCCGGCCCACCCCTGCGCCAAAGCTCCAGGCGCTCGTTGCTGAGGGGAAAATCGGAACCGAGAAAGTTGTCGCCGTGTTTCCCGAAACATTCGTGAATAAAAGCGGGAACGCCGTAGCGCCGGCAGCCCGCTTCTATAAGGCGCGGCCGGATCACGTCGTCCTTCTCCACGACGACGTGGATATGCTTCTCGGACGGACCAAGCTCTCGTTCGGCAAGAACTCCGGCGGCCATAAAGGCGTGGAATCGGTCATGCGCGGCCTAAAAACCAAAAACTTCTGGCGCATGCGCATCGGCGTCCAGAAGAAGCGGCGCGTGCCGGGAGAAGACCTCGTGCTCCAGAAGTTCCGGGGCGAGGAGGAGACCATTGCCAAAAAAATGATAAAAAAATCCATTGAGGCCATCGAGCGCATCGCGACCGACGGGCCGGAACGCGCGATGAATGATTACAATGCGTGACGATGATCAATGACGTAGGGACCGAAAAAGCGGGGCGAAAAGGGAAAGGCGTGTTCGCAAAGGCCTCATTCAAGGCGGGAAAATTTATTTTCCAAGCAAAACGTGGAAAAATCATAACAACGAGAAGTGCAAAACGGTTAAAGGGGAGTGATCGCAAATATCTTGATGAGGCAGGAAAATACCGATGGGAAATCATGCAACCGCCGGAGAAGTATTTGAATCATTCTTGCAACCCCAATACCATCCGCCGAGGCAGAAGTTACTTTGCGTTACAATCAATCAAAAAGGGCGAGGAGCTTACTGTCGAATATCGCGTAAATGCCCACGACGGACAACGATGGCATTGTTATTGCGGGAGCAAGGGATGCAAAAAGTACCTCGCGAGCGATTTCTTCTCTATGTCGCCGTGGGAACAGCGGCGATACCTTCCGCACACGTTGCCGTTTATACGGCAAGAATACCTAAAGCGGCGCAAACCAAAACATGAATGACCGATAGGTCGGAACCAATTCTCATCGCCGGCGTCACCCCCTATTTTCTGGAACGGGGGCATTTGTGGTTCCGGGAACATGCGGCTGAGATCGAACGGAAATCGCGGCAGGACGAATGGTGGCGCAGCCACACCGCGTTCCTCGCGCCCGATCATCGCATCCCCTTCTCCCCGCTCCTCCGAAGAATCGTGGATATGGGCTACACGAAAGTCAGCATGGTGAAACATCCGGGGGAATTCGCGACCCGCGGCGGCATCGTGGATATCTTCCCCATCAACCGCGAGGCCCCGCTCCGCATCGAATTCGACGGGAACACCGTGATCCGCGTCATCCCGCTTCCAGCCGAAGCGGAAGCGAAGGCATTCCGCATTCCGAAAGCGAAAGGCGCGGACGAATACGAAACGATGTGGCTTGCAGGATTGAAGCCCGGCGACTATGTCGTGCATATTGATCACGGCATCGGGATTTTCCGCGGCATGGCTGCGGAAGATGAAACTCCAAATCACAAATCACAAATTCCAAACAAATCCGAAAGAGAAAAATCAAAACTCAAAAACGACTTGGAATTTGGTGCTTGGAATTTGGAATTTTACGTACTGGAGTATGCGCCTCCTCGCGCCGGCGGCGCTCCTGATCGTCTCCTCGTCCCGCGCACGCAGGCAAAACGCATTGCGCGTTATGTCGGATTCGACGAGCCGACCATCCACCGCCTCGGCGGAACCGCGTGGGAGACGACCAAACGGAAAGCCCGCGAGGATGCGCGGAAATTCGCCGAAGAACTCATCGCCATCTACCGGAGCCGCGCCGCGGCGGCGCGGCCGCCGCATCCGGCCTTCCCGGAAATTGACGATGCGCTCGCGGCCTCATTCCCCTATGAGGACACGCCGGACCAGACGCGCGCGCTTGCCGAGATCCACGGCGACCTTTCGCGGGAGCGCCCCATGGATCGCCTCCTCCTTGGCGACGTGGGTTTTGGCAAAACCGAAGTCGCGCTCCGCGCCGCGGTGCGCGTTGCCTACGGCGGAAAACAGGTGGCGTTGCTCGTCCCGACCACCGTGCTCGCGGATCAACACCTCGCGACCATCCGCGAACGCGTCCGCGATCTTCCCCTCGCGGTCGCGGCGCTCACGCGCCTGACGCCAAAACGGGAGGTGAAGCGAGAAATTGAGAAAATAAGAGATGGAGGAATTGACATCGTCATCGGTACGCATCGAATGCTTTCCCACGATATCGAATGGAAGAATCTCGGTCTCGTCATCATTGACGAGGAACAGCGCTTCGGCGTGCGCCACAAGGAGGCGCTCAAAAAACTCCGCGCGAACGTGGATATCCTCTCACTCTCCGCGACCCCGATCCCGCGAACGCTTTCGCTCGCGCTCGCGAAATTCCGCGACCTCTCGCTCATCCGCGAGGCGCCGCACGGCCGCCTCCCCATCAAGACCTTCGTCCTCCCCTTCTCCGCACCCCTCGTGGCCGAGGCCATCGCCGCCGAGCGCAGACGCAAGGGACAGATATTCTACCTCTGGAATCGCATCGAAAACATCGAACTCATCCGCCGGAAGTTAGAGAGAATTGCGCCCGGTGCCCGCATCGCCGTGCTCCACGGCAGGATGCGGGAGGCAGAGCTCATCCGCGCGATGCGCCAATTCCGCGAGGGCGCGATCGACATCCTCCTCGCCACGACCATCATTGAAAACGGCCTCGACCTCCCGAATGCGAATACTATTATCGTTGCGAACGCCGCGCGCCTCGGCTTGGCGCAAGCATACCAAATACGCGGCCGCGTCGGCCGGAGCAACGAACAGGCATACGCCTATCTCCTCTACCCCGCGCATTCCCTCACCGAGAAAGCGAAGATGCGGCTTGACACGCTCCGCGAAGCCGAAGAACTCGGCGCGGGATTCCAGATCGCAATGAAGGATCTCGAGATCCGCGGCGCCGGGAACGTGCTCGGCCGCGAACAATCCGGCGCGATGAATAAGGTAGGATTGAATCTCTACGCGTCGCTCCTCAACGAAGCAATCGAGGAATTCGAACGATAACGGGCAGCAGCCGATTCCGGCGCATGTCGCCGATACCTTCTCATATTCGCACTATGAGAAGGTATCGCGCGGGGTTGGGTCGAAATCGCGGGAATGAAAAACCACCGAGCGCGTACGCGCCCGGTGGCGGACCGATGGCTGCTGCCAACCGGTCAAACGATGTACTGCTGCGGCCAGGAGATGTACTGCTGCGGCCAGGATTCGTCGCAGGCGACGATGCGCTGGGCAAGCCCCTCCTCGGCCATGAGGCGCCGGACTTCTTCGGCCGACCTACCCATCGCGAGCGCGCGCACCGCCTTCGCAAAGTCCGTGAGAAGTTCAAGGCGCGCGTGCGGGTCGCTGACCGCCATCGAGATCACGTCGGAGCCGCTCGTGAGCGCGAGATTGATGACTGGCTTATCTCCCGTGGGGATGCACCCGAGCAGATCGGCGCATCCCTTTTCGAGAAGCGCGCGCAACCCGTCGAATGAGACCATCTGTTTCCCCTCGCCTTCCGATTCCGTCGTAGCCATAGCCAATCCTCCTATTCCTCGATGCCGTGCTCGCGCAGCGCATCCGCAAGTTGCCTGGGGTACGCGATGCACTGCTCGTACACCGCGTCGGTGATATGCCCTGCGTCACGGAGCACCGTGAAGCTCGCATGCCACTGGAGAAGCGAATGCACCGGCACGCCGTCCACGGCCTTGCCGCTCGAGAGCCGGTTGTCCAGGACAACGCCGATGAAGACGACTTCGAGTCCCTCGTTTCGGAGGATGGCGAGTGCCCTCCGCTTCGAGACCGCCCCCTCGCTCACCACGTCATCAATGAGCGCGGCTCGTTCGCCGGACCGGTACGCGCCGTCAACGGCCTGCGGCGCCCCACGCGCCTTTGGGGAAAGGCGCGGCGAGATCATGGGGACTCCTGTAACCTCCGAGAGTATGGCCACGAGGGGCGTACTCGCGTCCCTGATATCGCTCACCCGCTGAACCCATGTGAGTTCCCGCTGCCAGACTGCCGCCATAACCTCGGCAACATCGCGATACGCTCCCGGGTGCGACATGAGCTGCCGGATGTCGAAGTACCCCGGAGCGAGCGGGAGGGAGATGCTCGGGTAGCGATCGTGGATCGTCCGCCGGAATCCGCACGCGCCCGGCTCGGGGAACACGAAACACCGGCAATTGATGAGTGTGTTCAGCAAGCGAAACAGTTGCGCTGAGAGCATGAGAACGCCTCCCTTGTCAGATCCGTTCACTGCGCTTTCTTCCGCTTTTCGAGCACGCGCTCGGTTGCGCGGTTGAGATCATCCCGCGCCGCGCGTGCCGCATCTCCCGCCGCCTCCGCAAACTCCTCGGATCGCCGCTTGAATCGTCCGCGGTGCCACGCGTACGTAATTGCGCGGGACGAAACCACGAGGCACCCGCGTCCTTCGCCGTCCACCGCAGCAACGGCGTTCTCCGCCGTGCCGCCCTGCTTGCCGAATCCCACGACATGAATCCACGAATGCGGAAGGATCTCGCGGAGCTTCCGCATCTCGTTCGGGAACGTAGCGCCGCAGGTGACGCCGACGTTCCACCAGCCGCACCGCCCCTCGGTTCCCTTTACGAACTTCCGCGCCTGGTGGCCGATCCACTCCCAGAGGAACTCGCCGTGGGTCCCGACGCGGAGAAGATCGAATTCCGAGTTCGTCTTGAACGATGGCCGCGCGAGCACAAAGACACCGGCACCCCATTCCCGTGCGGCGACGGCGAAGGGCGCCATGCCGCTCGAGCCCATCGCCATCGTGACGGTCACCGCATCGCTCCGGATGGATGATTCATGCCGATCGCGAGGCTCGCGATCCGGCGTATCCCAGAACGGGACTGCTCCGAGATAACCATCTCTGGCAGTCTCGGCCATATAGTCGCCTTCCGCGCACTTCGCGTCGCCGATGGTAGCGAGACCCCGCTTCTCGGCATGCGCGAGGATGCGCCGGTAGGCGCGGACTCCCGTTTCGCCGTAGATGAGGTACGAGGCGAGATTCGCCTGCGCGGCAATGGCATGCGGAGCCGCCGCATCAATGACGGGCGCCATGCAGCGCTCGAAGAGCTCGCCCATTGTCTCGAACGACTTGCCGCTGTCGCCGATCTTTCGCTTGAGATAGGGCGGCATCATCTCGAAGAACGGATCAAGCCCGAGGCAGAGCACGCTCCGCTTGATGCGGGCCTGCTCCGCCAGCCGATCGGTGAACGTTATGCGTTCTTCACTCTTTTTCACCCCGCTCACTCCTTTCCTGCGAACGAATGGATTTTCAAGGTTTCTTCCCGGCGAATCCTCATCCAGTGGTACCGATATAACCATCCGTTGTCAAACCGCAGCCGCTCCCCTATAGTGGGGGCCACATGCCCGGGATGCCCCCAGAGCAGAAAAAATTCCTCCACCTTTTGCTTCTGAGTGGTGCTGAGTACGACGCGCTCGAAAAACTCCGCGCCGCGTTCGCGTCCTACGAGGACGCGTGGCGCGCGTCCGCGTCGGCCTTGCAGACGGCCGGGCTCGGCGAAGACCGCGTCCACGCCATCACCGAAGGCCGCGTCCGGCTCGCCGCTGACGACGAGATGCGCAAACTTGTTGCCGCCGGTATTGCGCTCGTGGCACGCGAGGATCCCGAGTATCCGGCCGACCTCCAGAACATCGCCCAGCCCCCCTTCGGCTTATATATAAAAGGAAGGATACCCGAAAAACCCCGCATCGCCGTGGTCGGCACCCGCAAAGCCACCGCCTACGGCCGCGAGGCGGTCAAAAAAATCATTGCCGACCTCGCCCGGGCCGCGGATGTCGCCATTGTGAGCGGTCTTGCCCAGGGTATTGACGCCCAAGCCCACCGCGCGGCCCTCGATGAGCGGCTCGATACCGTCGGCGTCATCGGGAGCGGTATCGACCGCGCTTCCTTCTTCCCGCCCGAGAACTACGCTCTCGCCGAGGAGATCGTCGCCAAGGGCGGCGCGGTCATTTCGGAGTATCCTCCGGGAACCCCGGCCCTCAAACATCACTTCCCGGCCCGGAACCGCATCATTGCCGGGCTTACGCGGGGGACGCTCGTTGCCGAGGCCCCGGAAAAATCGGGCGCGCTCATCACGGCGAACTTCGCGCTCGAACAGGGCCGCGAAGTATTCGCCATCCCCGGCCCGCTCTTCAGCCCGACGAGCACGGGCGTGCACCGCCTCATCCAGGACGGTGCAAAGCTCGTTTCGAGCGCTGATGATATACTGAACGAAGTGGACATCCCGCGCCGCGAAATGCCGATCGCCGCGGCAGCGGCCTTGACGGATGAGACGGAACGGACAATATGGGAACTCTTGCGGGAACCGCAGAGCGTGGATGACCTCAAGCGTTCCACCCAACTCCCGACGCCTGCCATCATCACCTGCATATCCATGCTCGAGCTCAAGGGACTCATCCGCCCGATGGGACAGAACCGATACCAACGCGTAGCGTGAATGATAAATGTAGAATTATGAGTTCATAATTTTGGCCAAACAGCTCGTCATCGTCGAGTCACCCGCGAAAGCGCGCACCATCTCCCGATTCCTCGGGAAGGATTTTGTCGTGGAATCCTCCTACGGCCACATCCGCGATCTCCCGCGCTCCAAACTCGGCGTGGACGTTGAAAACAACTTCGCGCCGCAATACATCATCCCGACCAAATCCCGGAAACAGGTGAACCTCTTGAAGAAAGAAGCTGCCAAAGCCGGGCGTATCATTCTCGCGACCGATGAGGATCGTGAAGGGGAGGCCATCGCCTGGCACCTCGTTCAGGCCTTGGGCTTGAACGACAGCAACCAGCAACCAGCAACCAGCAACCAGCCAGAAACTGGAAATGGGAAACGGGAAACTCCGAAAGTCGAACGCATCGTGTTCCACGAAATAACCGAATCCGCTATCGCGGAGGCTCTCAAGAACCCGCGCGACATTGACCTCAAACGCGTTGACGCCCAGCAGGCGCGGCGGGTGCTCGACCGGCTCGTCGGTTATTCGCTCTCGCCGTTCCTCTGGAAAAAAGTCATCCGCGGCCTCTCGGCCGGGCGCGTCCAATCCGTCGCGGTGCGGCTTATTGTCGAGCGCGAGCGCGAGATCCAGGCGTTCAAACCTCAGGAATACTGGACCATTGAAGCGGAACTCCACCCGGCGAAGCGAGCCAAAGAGAAATTCTTCGCGCGCCTCGCGAAGGTAAACAGCGAAACGCTTGATAAGTTCGCCATCAAGAACGATGCCGAAGCAAAGAGCGTCGTGGGCAATCTGGAAGGTGCGCGATGGAACGTTGCGAGTATGGAAAAACGAGCGGTTGCCAAGAAACCGCCCGCTCCCTTCACCACCTCGACGCTCCAACAAGAAGCATTCCGCCGCCTCGGCTTCGGCGCGCGGCAAACCATGCGCTTCGCGCAGCAGTTGTACGAGGGCGTGGAACTTGGCACCGAGGGCTCGACCGGCCTCATCACCTACATGCGCACCGACTCGATGAATCTTTCCGAGGAATCGCTCGCGCGGGCGCGCGCGGTCATCGGGGAACTCTTCGGAAAAAACTACGCGCTCCCCTCCCCGCGCCGCTTCAAAACCAAAACCAAGGGCGCGCAGGAAGCGCACGAAGCCGTGCGCCCGACCGACCCCGGCCGCACGCCCGCATCCATCAAGCAATACCTCGACCGCTACCAGTACCGCCTCTACGATCTCATCTGGCGGAGATTTATGGCTTCGCAGATGCCCGAAGCGCTGTTTGAGGCATCAACCGTGGACATTGCCGCAAAGGCAGCAGACCCGACCGCACCCGAATACCTCTTCCGCGCGAGCGGCCAGACGATGAAGTTCGACGGCTTCCTTGCGGTGTGGCTCGCCAAAACCGAGGACATCATCCTGCCGGAACTGGCGAAGGATGAACTCCTCGCGCTCGACGACGTGCTCCCGAACCAGCATTTCACCGAACCGCCGCCGCGCTTTTCCGAAGCGTCGCTCATCAAGGCGCTCGAGGAAGCGGGTATCGGCCGGCCGTCCACCTATGCTCCGACTCTCGCCACCATCCAGGACCGGAACTATGTGGAAAAAGACGAGGCGAAGCGCTTGAAGCCCACCGAAATCGGCTTCATCGTAAACGACCTTCTCGTGGAGCACTTCCCCGAGATCGTAGACATCCAGTTCACCGCGAAGATGGAGGAAGAGTTCGACGAGATCGCCGAAGGCAAGCGCGAGTGGCAGCCCATCATCCGCGAGTTCTACGAGCCCTTTGCAAAGCGCCTCGCCGAAAAGTATGACGTCGTCGAAAAGCGCACGCCTGATGAAACGACCGACCAGGTCTGCGACAAATGCGGGAAACCCATGCTCATCAAATATGGCCGCTTCGGAAAATTCCTTGCCTGTTCCGGGTTCCCTGACTGCAAAAACGCAAAACCACTCGCGAAGGAGCCGCCGAAATCAACCGGCGTGAAATGCCCGGAATGCGGCGAGGCCGACATTGTGGAGCGTCGCACCCGCAAAAAGCGCCTCTTCTTCGGTTGCGCCCGCTACCCGGATTGCAAATACGCTACCTGGGCCGACCCGCGCAAACCCGCCAGACCAGCCGTTCTCCCCGAGGAAAAGAAGGAGGAAAAAGCGGAGTCGGAAGAAGAATAGATCGCGCGATTGACAAAAATCCTAAAGAACGCTAGGGTCGGGCTGGAAATCTGTAACAACGATGTTGAACTTGCGCGGCAGCCAGCCGCGGAAGTGCAGGGTTCGACTCCCCGCCGTTGGTCCTAGCGTGGAGCCGCCTGAAGCGCAGGATAGGTGGGAGACCGCGAAACCTTGGCTACGGCTGAGGCGGAGTCGTCCTTGTGATACCACCCTCAGGAGGGCTAACCCCGCTCCGGGCAACAAAACGCCGGAGCGGCCCGGTGGGCTCAGATTTCCCGGGAGAGTCAAGTCATCGCTCTCCCGTCAATTCAAAATAGGGATACGGCGCGCGGGGGCCCCGCGCGCCGTTGGTTACACCGCATGCAGCGGCGATTGGATGCCGAGCCGCCGGCAGAGCCGATTGAACCCGACTTGTGTCTCCTCGTCGAGCTCGATGTGTGGCGTGTGGCATGGGTCCATGAACGGCACCGACGCGAGCCACGCCACGAAGCGAAGAAGCTCCGGAGCGGTGAGTCGGTTCCGGCCGACCTGAAGAACCGTCTCCTCGTTCGGTGTCCACTGGATCGCATTCTCGATGACATGCACCCACGACCGACTCCCGCAACAATCCCGGAAGACGCGGAGCGGCATGACGAGTGGGTGGTCCGGAGGAAGGGTCGAGAGCGCCTTGACGAACTCTGCGGCGTCGATCACAACGCCGTATTCGTGGTGCAGGAACGGACCGTACTCGAGATAGATCTCCGGGCTTCTCTCCCAGACATGCACACTCAGCAAGAACGGCTTCTGCGTGAACTCATACGTTTCGCCATGAGGCATGTCGCCCTCCTTGGTACTGTAATTAGCCATCTATCTTGATACATAAAACAAATCAACCTCGATGTCAATCGAGTCCTAGGCAACAGCTATCGCTCCTTCGCAATGCGTTGGAGGATGCCGTCGAGCTCCTCGTCCGAATAAAATTCGACGATGATCCTGCCGCGCGCGCCTTTCTTCACAAGAGAAACCTTGGTGCCAAACGCCTCCTCGAGCCGCGATTGCATGGCGCGAAGGTCGGCATTGATACGGTGGGACTGGATCTTGCTCCGCTTCTTGAACCCTTCGCCCCCCACGCCCCGCGCCGCAAGCTCCGCCTCGCGCACCGTCATCATTCCCTTCTGCATCTCGCGGAAGAGGTCGCGCTGCTTCTCCGGCTCGTCCGAGAGCATGAGGAGAGCGCGCGCATGCCCCTCGCTGATGCGGTTCGCCGCGAGCGCCTCGATCATGTCCTTCGGCATCCGAATGAGGCGGAGGGTATTCGAAACCATCTCGCGGCTCTTGCCGATGCGCTCGCCGATCTCGGCGTGCGAGAGGCGGAATTCGTCCACGAGCTGCTGGAATGCTCGGGCGCGCTCAACGGCATTGAGATCCTCGCGCTGGACGTTCTCGATGAGCGCGAGTTCAAGTTTCTCCTGCGCGGCAAGTTCGCTCCCCCGCACAATCACCGGAACCGCGCGGAGGCCGGCGAGCTTTGCCGCGCGCCACCGCCGCTCCCCGGCGATAAGCTGGTAGCGGACATCCATGCCCCCGGGCTTGTCGAGCGATGTTTTCGTGACGAGGAGCGGCTGGAGGATGCCGTGGTCGCGGATGGATGCGGCAAGCGAGGTCAGTTCCCCGACATCGAAGTCGCGCCGCGGCTGGTACGGGTTCGGTTCGATTTTGTTGATCTCGATCCAAAAAATACTGTCGGTCTTCCCCGCTGGTTGCGGCGTCTGCGGGATTGACCGCGTAGGCATCCGCAATGCCGCTGTCCGCACGCGCGGTTGATTCTCGGGAACAGGCACCGGCCGCTTCAATGATTCGGGATGATAATGGTAGATCGGCTCCTCGAGCTTCTTTTGCCCGTGGAGCACGTCCAACGGCTCCGCCTCCGGCGGCGGCGACTTCCGTCCGGGGATGAGCGACTCCAATCCTTTGCCAAGGTAATTCATGCCTACGAATTACGAATCAGAACCGAATTACGAATGAAGGTTGACGATGCGCTTGAACTGCAAACCCCGTGACGTGAAATTTGCTAGGATCCCTAACTGAAGATCACCGGCCTTCAGATAACGGTATAATTGGTCAATGTTTTGCTTTAGAAAACGCTCTCCTTTCTTAATCTCCAAAACAATTTTGTCTTCGATGATGAAATCCATATACCCTCGTGCGACTTCTGCGTCTCGCATGGTTACCTTCACGGGTACTTGCTCTTGGAAACGGACCCTGTCCCGCGGAGCAATGTTGAGATCGCCTTCTGATAATATCGCTCTTGATAGCCATGTCCAAGCGAATTGCTTACTTCGAAGAGAATCCCGATGATTTGATAGCTCAACTCTGGATAAAGGATATCCTTACGAATGAGTTGCTGCATAAACCCCGTCTCTGACGGAACTCGGACTACTGGTTCGACGTTGCGTATTCGTAATGCGCTAGCATTCGTAATTCGTAGGTCAGGCCTTATCCAGGCCAACGATTTCCTGCGCCAATTTCCGATACGCCTTCGCGCCATGCGAATAGGGATCGTACTGCAAAATGGTCTTCCCGAAGCTCGGCGCCTCGGCAAGTGAGACGTTTCGCGGGATGACGGCGTCGAACACGTACCCGGGGAACTTCCGTCGAACCTCTTTTGCCACGGCGCGATGGAGGCGCGAGGTGCGATCGTACATGGTGAGGAGCGCGCCCATCAGCTTGATCTTCGTTTTCAAATTCGCGTTGACAAGATCAATCGTGCTCAAAAGTTTCGCCAATCCTTCGAGCGCGTAGTATTCGCACTGGACCGGGATGATGATGCGATCCGCTGCGGTGAGCGCATTCACCGTGAGGATGTCGAGCGTCGGCGGCGGATCAATGAGGATATAGTCGTAGCGCCGCCTCACGTGGCGCAGGATATTCCGCAGCCGATACTCGCGGTCTTCCTTCGGGACTAGCTCTACTGTAGCACCCGCGAGGTCGGGGCCGGAAGGGAGAAGATGAAGCTGGAGAAGTTGAGTCGGACGAATCAAATCATCGGGATGCCGGCCATTTACCAAACCATGATACAGATGCGCGGATATCGTGTGGGGATCAAAGCCGATGCCCGATGTCGCATTCGCCTGAGGGTCAGCATCTACAATGAGCACTCGCTTCCCAAGCGCAACCAAATACGCCCCCGTGCTAATGCAGGTTGTGGTCTTTCCTACCCCGCCCTTATTGTTCAGCACCGTGATAACATCGGCCATATCCTATGCGAGAACGCGATCAATGCATAAATTATCCCTTATTTACTTGACTTTAGCAACAAGGGGCGTACTTTAAGTTGTAATGGGCGAGTGGTGGAATGGCAGACACGCACGGCTCAAAACCGTGTGCCGCAAGGCATGTGGGTTCGACTCCCGCCTCGCCCATAAAATTTCTCATCGAACATCGAAGTCCGACTCCTCGCGTGCCAGAGAAGCTGTGAGCCCTACTGGGGCCCCTAAAACAGACACTTTTTCGCGAAGTCAAGTCGCACAATACGAATTCGAATCCTAGCACGATGTACTATGCAAAAAAGAGGTAGCAATCAGGAGGCGGCGAAGATTCTACAGAACACGCTGGTTCCTTCAGAAGTTCATGCAGAGTATATCGGTTTTCACGACCATGTCGTTCAGAACAAATATTCGCGTGAACAAGTTATTGAAAAGAGTAAGGAATTACTACGAAAGAGAACGCCGCTTGAAGAAAAAAAGGAGATTCTTTTTTGCCTCGCGCATACTCCAGTTCTTCGTGCGCATTACGCGATCCAAAAGTACCTAAAAAATCCAGATCGAGAGCTCGTCACGTGGGCGGTCGTTGCGTGGCACGAGTCTCATACCGGAGTATTGAATGAGGGGATGAGGACGTTGTTCGGTGGTAATACGGCCGAAGAAGTAGTCGTTATGGGCGGACTCGGTGGGGATGGAAAGAGATTACGGTATTGCTTTGTTGTGAGTTCTCTAAAAGGACATCCCTTCTCCATAGATCAAGAAGAAACTATTAGGGCGGCCTTGAAGGAGGATTCCGATCATGTCAAAACCGAAAAGATTGAATTTGGCGAAAACTATGCCGTCGTTACGCCACTCGTTTTGATAGAGGGCGCAGTCGGCGAGTTTATTGAGAGCTTAATCAATTATTGCAATAAACCTGTGCCATTTTTGCGATTCCACTACTTTGTAGTGAACACGCATCTATTGTCGAAAGAAGAAATTAATGAATACCTCCAAAAGTTCGAAGCAAGAGGATTTTAGGTTTTCGTTTGGGATTTCGCGAGCTTATTGTAATATCGTTTGCGTTGCTTGAATTGTCGTTCCAGGAAAGCCACTTTTGCATCCTGATAATCGAATACGAATTTTGGATTGGCGCCGTGTAACAGACGGCCGATGTACTGCGCGAGTTTACCCTCAAACGAAAAAGGAAAGGCGAGGACAAGAACAGAGATGTTCTTTACATCCAATCCTTCTCCGAAGAACTGACCAGTCGAGAGGATAACTTGGTAGTGTCCATCGTTAATTTGCTTGATCTTTGAAGTTCGTTGTCGCATTGAGTCGTCTCCAGAAATAACGATTGTTTCGCAGTGCCCTTTAAGGCAGAGCGCCAGGATTTCCAGATGCTCCTTGCGCTCGCTGAGAACCAATAGCTTGTTGCCAGCCGCGACTTGTTCAATGATATCGTCTGCGATAAGCCGGTTCCGGGCAGTATCGAAGCTGATTATTTTTGCCAGCAATTGGAAACGATCAGTTTTCCACTGGAATGGAATTTCGAGGTTGGTTTCACGGATAATAATTTTCGGTACTTTTGCAGATACCTCTTGTAGAGCCTCGCTTTCAGACATATACGAGGCGGCCATGGTTACGATCGTGTCGCCGATGTATACGAAGATGAACTGTTCATCATTATGTTTGCGCTTCGGAGTAGCTGTGAGGCCATAGAGGTATCGCGGATTGAGGTTGGCGATAACCTCTCGAAATGTTTTCGCCGGGATATGATGGCATTCATCTATAATGATAGTCCCGAATGTGTTTTCGAGAGTAGAAGAGTCTTTGCGGCGAGCCAGGCTTTGTAGTAATCCGACCGTTATTTCTTTGCCGATCTTTTTTGTGGTTCCCGAGAATCGTCCAATGCGGATTTTGGGAATATCAAGATACGTTTGTATCCGCTCAACCCATTGATCGAGCAGTTGTCTGCGATGCACCAACACGAGTGCGAGCATGTGCCGCCGTGCGACGAGTTCCATTCCGATCATGGTTTTGCCGCTTCCCGGCGGGGCTACAATAACGCCCTGGTCGTATGTCAGCGCTTTCTTTACGGCTTCCTCCTGCGGTTGGGTAAGTTGGATCAAGCTCTTGAACGCAACAGGCGCTACATCGGGGAATTCGTGATGTACCTCAAATGAGATGTTTTTTGACTGCAAGAACACGATCAGCTGATTCAGAAAACCTCGAGGCAAGAATATATCATCACCCGACTCTTCTACGAGTTTGAAGTACTTCTGCACTTGATACACAGACTTTCCGAGTCGTTTTTTCGTTAAGTATTCGGTGTTGAGAAAATTAAGTTTCTCTTTAAGGAATTGGATTGTTGTCGGTGTCAAATTCGCCCGCGGTATCTCGATGTGCTTGCCGACACGAATTTGGAGAGCGCCGTCTATGGCATTACTTGGTTCAGTCTGCCGAGCACCCATGCCATTGTCCAAGGCCATGAGCACGCCATCGAGTTCTTCTGTGGTGTGCCGCCGCACACTTGCAAGAAGCGTCCATTGATCGGAATATGGCGCGGCGGTATTGGGATCGATAAATAAAGTGTTCTGTTTTTCGACGTAACAGCCTTGAAGCGGAAGCGCGATGAGATTGCCAAAACCGCCCGCCGGAACCGAGTCCTGATTCGGGAACAGGCGATCAAAGCTTACTTCCTTTTCAAATATCGAGAGATTAAATGCGCGGCGGATCAGCTCAAGTCCGATGCGGCGGCTCTTGTAGCAGGGGTAGGGAAGAGCAAAGAATAGCCAGACATGACCGCCAGCTCCCGATTTTGATCGCTCAAGATACGCAAAGAGTCCGGTAGCGGCGCATGACTTCATAAAACTATTCGCATCTTCGAGCCAATGTTCGCCGTCAAAATCTGCGGCGAGAAATAACGAAGTGTTATCGGGCAATATAGGATATACACCAAGCGCAAGGCGACCGAACAAGTGTTGTTTCAGCATCTCCGGAGTAAGTGGAACAAGCTTTTTGTTCTCGAATGTCTTCATTGATCCACCCCTCTCTTTGTGCGCCAGGAACTCATTCCAGTTGAATGAATAGGCGGGGCTGTATCCGGATCGTCCGTTCTTTTCCCAATATCGAGCAAAGACATCTGATCTTCCCTGGAAGAGAGCGCGGTACAGCTCAACTTGATCGTCAGTTGGCCATTGCATAGCCTTTAGATCTTTCGATATCGTGTCGTTCTGCCGAGGCCGATGCGTTCAATTCTTTTCAGCCGTAACAGCTTATCAAGTGCTTGCGAAACCGTAGGCCTTGCAACCCCCGTTGCCTTGGTCAACTCTCCTGGTGTGGCTTCTCGCACGTGCTCGAGCTGTTTCCATATCGCGAGTTGTTTTGGGGATAGAAGTCGTTCGATATTCTCGCGGGAAAGAAGATCGATTGCACTTCTTGCCTGGAGAACAATGATTTGCAGAAAAAATTCAAGCCACGGCTCGACGGTCTCGGCCTTAGTTTTCAATGTTTTTTGGCTCCTACGGAGCGCGACATAATAGTCGGCTTTGTTATCTTCAACTATCTTTTCATGCGAAACGTACGGCATATATGCATACCCCTCCTGAAGAAGTAGAAGATTCGTAAGAATTCGACTCAAGCGGCCATTGCCATCTTGAAAAGGGTGGATATTCAGAAACTCCACAAGAAAATTTCCGATAATGAGCAGGGGATGGTGTTCGCGAAGTGCGAATGCTTCTTTGGTCCACTCAACAAGTTCCTGCATTTCTTTCGGCGTGAGGTAGGCAGGCGTAGTCTCGAATAATACGCCCGTTGATTTTCCGGTCTCATCAATCATTTCAACGCGGTTCTCGGTTTTCTTGTATTCACCACGATGCAATTCATCCTTTTTCACGTACTTGAGGAGCTCGCGATGCAGATGCTTGATCGTACTTTCCGAAAAAGGTATTTTCTGCCAAGCGGCAAAGATATTTTCTAGCAATTCGAAATATCCTTTCACCTCCTGTTTATCGCGGTCTCTAAATTTTTGCATCGAAAGGCCACGCATAAGTTGTTCCACGTTTTCATCAGAAAGCGCAGCACCCTCAATGCGCGTTGATGCTCCGGTTGACATAATGAGCGTCGAACGCTTAAGACGCCCGAGCGCTTGTGGATTTAATTTTGCTCCTCCGATCCATTGGCCTTTCAACTCATCAACCTCGCTGAGAAGATTGAGGATTGAGCGGGGGAGATTCTTTAACCTTCGATTAAGTTGGCCCATAATTCCTCCTATATATGATATATTAGATTATATGAGATTTATCTCCACCGAGTCAAGTATTCTGGTATGATGGAATTATTGGCTTTGGAAACGTAAGATTTTAAGCCACAAACGAGCTAGGGATACCGAGACGTTTGGAATCCTTGCCCGGCAGAGCTCATGTGACCCCTACCGGGACCCATCGCACGACCTCTGCATCATAAAGTCAAATGACTTCGTGCCCGCAGGTTTGGAGAGAAGATTGGAATAACTTATTTCTATCATATGGGATTTGAAGGGCCTCCGATGATGCCAACCGTGCCGGGGGGAACAGGGCCAAAGGAGAAGGTGGAACCTAAAACTGCTTCTCCCGAAGTGTGGGATTCCCACGGAACAGTGCCTCCGCCCATGACTCCAGAATTTGGTGTTGCAGAGATACCAACCGTTGAATCACAAGTTTCCCCCGAAACAAAAGATGAAAAATCTCTCATTCCAGTTCTCGATCGCAAATTGATAAAAATGGGCACCGAGAGCCCGGAGCGGAAAGCCGCGTTCGTTCGCGAGAGGAGCGAACTTTCCCCGGATGCGATGGTCGATCTGTATCACGGTCTTAATGGCGGTCTCAGAGCCGCCCTCGGGGTGTTATACCATCCCCAACTAACACTTTCCGAATAATGCTCCCCCGGGGTATGCTGGGGGCATGAAACATCACATCGAACTCGCGCCCTA
>Ga0155805_133_pt1 | contig 25421 bp, 26 predicted proteins | sample RifCSPlowO2_01_FD_107459 | JGI IMG/M metagenome (GOLD analysis project Ga0155805, IMG submission 107459) | Candidatus Sungbacteria bacterium RIFCSPLOWO2_01_FULL_60_25
GCGTCGAGCAGTGCCTTAAGCCCGGCGTCACCGCATCATCGCTCCGCGGCGAGATGATGGCGCGTACGCACCTCGTTGCCGCCGAGGAAATGCAGAAGGCCAAGCAGCGATTATTCGTCAACATTCATCGCCGCGTGGTACCGTGATTTCGGTGTCATTTACCGATTGGAAAATACTTGAGCCGCGAATCCCTGCTCGGTATGCTACCGGCCGGATAGGGAGGGCGAATAGGAGCGCTGCCCCGATGGCCTGCGCGGCATCGCCCAGGTCTCCGAAGACGATGCGCGTTTTGCTTGCCGCGGGCTCGATGGCAAAACGACGAACCGCATGTCTCACCACGCGGAGGTCAACCTTGCCTGCAGCAACTGCTCCCCCGCCGAGAACCATGAGCTCCGGATCGAGCGTGCTTACGATGCCAGCGACGCCGCGCCCGATCGCTTGGCTGCGGTTTCCCCATTGTTCCCAAGCCCGCTTCGCAGCGCTTTGCTCGAACGTTCTCCTGCCTTCAAGGAAAATGTCACCCACCTCGCCGGCACTCCCGTGCGCGCCGCGGTACATCGCCCCGTCAATCATGATCCCGCCGCCAATGCCGGTTCCGATGGCAACGCCGACAATATTCCGCTTCCCGCGCGCCGCTCCCCAGAGGGCTTCCGCAAGGAGAAAGCAGCGCGCATCGTTCTCGAGCCGCATCGGCACGCCGACTGCCGGGCGCAACGCCGCAAGCGGCTTCCAGCCGTTGAGAAACGGGAGGTGTTCCGCCGCGACCACTATTTTGCGCTGCACGTCAACCGAACCGGCAATGCCAATCCCGACGCCAGCCAGTCGCCCGCCTACGCTCATTGAGCGAATATTTTCGACGACCATCCGCTCGACGCCGCGGCGGCTCCGCGGCGTCGGCAATGCCGTGGCCCGCGCCCGCTGCTTCTCAATCCCGCGGAGCGCGATGAACCGCGTATTCGTGCCGCCAATGTCAATGCCGATGTAGATGTGAGTCATGGGTCATCGGTCATGAATCATGGGGTATTGAGAAACTGAATCACCTCGTCCGCGAACTGCTCGCTCTGCACAATCGAGTCATGGCCAGTCCCCGGTATTGTCGTACTCGGCACGCCCGGGAGCACCTGGCTTCGCGCGGGTACGATCTTCCAGTCGTGTTCGGCAACGAAGGTATGCATACGCGGCGAAGTCATGACTCTTGCCATTACGCGAAAATGTGCGCGCCCCGGCAGCATATCCCGCCCGGCCGGAAGCCATGCGAAGAGCATGCTCGACCACGTGCCGGAATGCGGAACCGCGACGAAGGCGATCTTCGCGATGTCCTCCCCGACCGCGGGACGCGTTGCCAGGAGATGGCGGAGCGCTACGCCGCCGAAGCTATGTGCAACCACCGTGAACGGCTGCCCCTGAGGGAACGCTTCGGCGATCCGCGCGGCGGTTGCCTGGACGCCGCGTACGTTCCAACCGAGGTCAACGATGACGGGAGAAAAACCCGCCTCGGCAAGCCGCGCGGCGAGACGCCGGTAGAGACCGGGACGGATGAGTGGCTGGAGAAATCCGGAAATGATGAGAACGGTCATGGCGTGACTCGCATCAGCTCGCGCGCGGTATCCCAGTATTCGGTTACGCCGTGCTGCTCCTTCATCCAGTACCACCATTCTACGCCCCAAAGATAGTACTCCTCAAAGCCCGTTGCCTCGGCGTAGCGGATGGTCTCCCGGAAATACTCGGGGCTGAACGCCTGGACGAGCTCCTGCGGCGGGTAGTCCCGGAGCGGGCGCGGCTCCCACGGCTCCCCTTGCAACTCAACGACAATGAATCGCTTCCCCGGCGTTGGCGAAAGCGCGCGCACCATGATCTCCTTCGCGCGGAAAAAATCCGGCGGCAGAGGATACTGCATCGTGCCGATGAGCGGCCCGAGGAGACGCGGGTAGATCTTCCGGTACATCGTCGTGCCAAAAATATCGCCGACGCGCGCGGCCCGGTGCCAGAGTCCGATCTCCCCGGAGTCCGTAACCACGACCGGGCGCGAGGGATCGAGCCGATGCGCGAGCTCGACCTCTTCTCGAATCCGCTCCTCCGGCCGCGTGGGACACTCTCCGAACGCAAGGAACGGCTCATTCTCCACCTGCCAGGCAAACACGCCGCTACGACCCTTGTAGCGCTCCACAACCCGCCCCAGGTATGCGAACAGTTCGCGCTCCTGCGCCTCAGAGGGTTGCGCCGCTGCCCAGGCCGGAATATGGCACTCGGGCCAGCGAGGGAGCTTCAGCCCGACGGCAAGGAGGACCGGAATGCCGGCGCGCTCGGCCTCATCGAGCTGCCAGTCAAGATCCTCGAAGCGATACTCGCCTTCACGGGGTTCGAGCTCGTCCCAGTAGGCAATGAGACGCAGCCGTCTCGGGCGGAGATCATCCACGAGAGCCCGATAATTCTCGCGCCAGTCAAGCCCAAGGTCGCGGCTGAATTTCTGCGAGAACGTAACGCCCCAAACGATCGGGCGGCCCGGGTCCGGAGCGGTGGCGCGAACCCGTTCGCCGACGGCAAGGAAGAGGAGCCCGGCGATGATGAGGATGCCCGCGCCGATCTTAGCGACGAGATCCTTACCGCGGAAACGCTCGGCGAGGACAAGTCCGGCGAGGAGAAAAATAACGAGGTAGCGGACGTTCTGGGTGCTATCCACGAGCGCGGGCTCCGAAAGAAAGATCGCGACGCTCACCATGATGGAGCCAATCCCGGCGTAGCTGCGGTTTGCAAAGTAGAGGAGACGCCGCCCGGGAAGGGTTTTCGTCGCCGACGCGCGGATGCGCTCGCGTATGCGCGGCGCCGCAAGCATCGCGAGCGACGCCAACACCCCGCCCATTTTGATCCAGAAAAATCCGGTGATGAACGATGCCTCGGTAAACGCGATTTTCGATATGACGTGCGAAGCCGCGAGCAGCAATGCGGCGAGGATGATGGCGCCAAGCACGCCCCGCCGGAAGTCCCTGCGCTCCGCAATGACAAGGACGAGGCCGGAGAGCGTCAGGAGCGCGAACCCGATGGCATCCGCGAATCCGAGGTTTGCGCCGAGGAACCAGGAGGCGATGACGAGCGTGAAAACCGGCGAAAGCGCGCCCATGAGCGGCAGGGTTTCGGACGCCTCTATTTTTTCGAGCGCCTTGAACGCGAAGAACGCGGAGAAAACGAAGATCGCCCCGCCCGCGAGGGCAAGCAGGATCACCCAAAGCGCCGCCGGATGGTAGCCGAACGGCAGCAGGAACACCGCAACGCCCCCCAGCATCCCGAACCAAAACGTATACCCCCAGGGCTCGATGGAGCGCCGGCGGAGGAGGATCTTATCGAACACCGCTGAGCTCCCGATGATGACCTGGGCGATAACGGCGATGGGAAGCCAGCTCATCCCGTTAGAGATAGGAAACGCTTCAGCCTATTTTTTAGATAGCGTTCGCCCATTCCCGTCTTAAGATATACTTCTCTATCCTTTGCATCCTCTTCATGAAGACATGCCCCATAGTAGATCATGCGGAACGGGCCATGGTTTTTTGTCCAGCCGAATTCGTTTGCATTGTGCTGGCTGAAGCGCTTCCGAAGGTCATGGGTATACCCAGTATGCCAATGTTTACTCTTCAAACTCTGAAGCACATAAACATAAAACATAGAGAGATCTCTAACGGGATTACCATTCTACCGCATTCGCTTCGATAATCTTTTGATACTCCCGCGCGCTTGGCCGGATCTTGCGCTCAAGCGTTTGATAATTCACCTCCACGAGCCCGAACCGCGGCCAGAAACCCTTGTCCCATTCGAAATTATCGAGAAGCGACCAGTGGAAGTAGCCGCGGACATCGGCGTCTTCCTTCCTCGCTCGCGCCACCGCTTCGATGGATTTTTGGATGAACCATGCACGCTGCCGGTCCGTCGCGTCCGCAAGACCGCTCTCAGTGATATAGATGGGCTTCCCGGATTTCTGAAAGCGCTTGATGAGATGATACAGCCCCTCCGGGTACAGTTCCCATCCCAAATCAGAAACGCGCTCATTCAAATTCCGAATACGCTTCGGGAACGCGACCCGAAAATGAAAATAATATTGAAGTGCATAGTAATCACTTGTATCGCCGACGAGTTTCAGGAACCGCTCATTTGCCCAGTATTCCCAAAACCGTACCACGAAGTGGTCCAAAGGAGATGCACTTGCCGGCTCGAGCGCAAGAAGAATATTCCCGAAACCAACCTCTACCCCTGACACGGTTTCGTGCAATACCTGATAGCCCTGTCGGTGCGCCTCGGCAAGCGCGCGATATGCACGCCGCACCTTCCCGAAGCTCCGCTCTTGCGGCGGCCACACGCCGCGATGGTACCCGTTCGCGATCACCGAGGTCGGCTCGTTTAACGTCATCCAAAAACGTGCATCGCCTCCGAGTGCCGTGGCCATACGCTTTGCGTAGCCGACGAATCGTTCTGGAAAATCGGGTGCCAGTATTCCGCCGCGCTTAGACAGCCAAAGCGGCAGCGTCCAATGCCAGAGCGTAACGAACGGCTCCATCCCGCGCTCGTGCAAGGCGCGAACGACCTCCCGATAGTGCTCGATCGCGCCCTCGTCGAATTTTCCCTCCTCCGGCTCAACACGCGACCACTCGATGGAAAAGCGATGCGCGTTGTGTCTGAGCTGCTTTGCGATGTCAAAATCCTCCCGGAAGCGATGGTAGTGGTCGCACGCGCGCCCGGAAATGTAGTTCGCGGGGTCCTCGGCCGCGGCCCGGATATCCGGCCAATTCTTGAGATGCGAAAACTTCGACGGCGCCTCGGTCGCAAGCCGCGCGGCGTTTTGCCGTTCCCACTCGCTCCAATCGTTCCGGTTGCCGCCCTCCACCTGGTGGCTCGACGTCGCCGCACCCCAGAGGAATCCTTTGGGAAATACGAATTTCATGGCAATGGCTCGGGCCCGTCCTCGCGGCCGCCGCCGGATTGATCCCTCTCCAGGCCATGCGGAACCCAGCGCTCGACCAGGCGCTCCACGTGGCGCATTTTTGACGGCGGGAAAATCGCAAGGGCGATATCAAGATCGAGAAGCCGCTCCGGCGCCTTCTCCCGAACGGTCTCGTAGAGCCGCTGGAAACGCTCGCGAATCCGAGAAACATCAAGGTTTTTTATCTCCTGATCGATGATACGGTCCAAATCCGGATCCCTGCCTTTTAACCCGTGGAGCAGGGCTTCCGTCTTACCCATCTCCGCCGCATACGTCGAGTTCGGGATAACCTCATGTGGAGCGGACGCGAGTTCTGCCAGCAACTCCTCATGTCCATAGTCTTGAAAGGTGCGCGCGCGACGAGCAAAAATTTGAAGTTCGTGATCGATAACAGCTTTTGGGGCTTGAATTTCTTTCAACCGGAGCAACTGATCCGCTTGCCTGCTGATCCTTTGAACCGAGAAAAATCCTTGCTTCTCTGCAAAACCTTGAAAAAATGCATGGAAGTCTTCGTGCTTCGCTGTAATCGCCGGCTGGTGTTGCCATCGTTTCATCTCGTGCTCATCGCCAAATATGCCTGCCATGAGATTCTGGCCATCAAGCATGGTCCGATTGATGAGTGACCAGCACGGAGCGACATGAATCCCACTGGCATCTTTATATCTCGGCCCCAATCGGCGAAAACCATCTCGGCCGATGTCAACGATGAAGGAAAATCGTTCTGGTGAGACCGCAACAATGCTACGCCGAAACTGCTCGCGATGCTCCTCCGGCAATTCCTCCTCATACGCGGCGGGGTCGCCCGCCCGAGGACCGAGGCGACGCAGTATATCGCGCATGCTTTGCCGCGTCTCGAGTGCGGCAGTTATCCCACGCGAAACAGTTCGAACGAAAAGAAAATTGTCGTCATCTTCGAGCGTACGTAACTGTTCGCGGATCTTTTCCATCTCATCCCCGACCGGCTCATTCGCTATATATACCGCGTTCGTACGCTCTTCGGCCTCAGTATGTTGCATTTCATCTTCTAATTGGTTGAGGCGAACATACAATGATTGGTAACGTTCCGTAAGCCCGCGTGCTCCCGGAAATTGCCGATAGATATTTTCGAGCGGCCGCTCCAATGCCGCGCGCTCGGCCCGGATTGCGGCATCGTCGTCGCCAGCGCGCGGGGGCTCCAATCCTTCCGCCGCAAGCCAGATGTCCCGCGCGATATCAATCTTGCGTTCGACCGATTCGTAAAGTCGCTCCCGCTGTTCTCCGCGGGTAGAAACATCATCGCCGGAGCGTTCCGGGACTTCACTGCTGGAATATGCTTCTTGGCTCGTCATTGCTATTTCTTTCTTCCCTCGCGCCACGATGCGATGGCGCCATGATCTCCGGAAAGCAATACCTTCGGTACGCGATACGACTTCCCTTGCCAACGAAGCGCCTCCGGCCTCGTGTCGTGAGGGCACTCAAGGCATCTTTCTTTTTTCGTCCTCCAGAGAGAATCGCGGGGAAACTCAAATCGTTCGCTCATGATGCTAATTCTATTGTTATCAAAATACTATGCGATAGCATATGAAGTTGATAACATTGAAAATTGAGAGGACCCGTAGTTGTGAGAGTGTCATGGCATTATCGTTCCGGGTTTGGAGACGCTAAAGATATGGACCTTATTCTGAAGATTGCGTTCTTGAATGAACTCGACAAAATCCGCAGGGAGCGGGAACTCCCCCATCCAGACGCTTTTCTGAAACTGTTCATAACCGATGCGGATGAGCTCGCGCCGGATTGCCTCGCGCTTTGGCTTCTCATGCTCGGGGATGTCGAATATAACCAATCGGCGTACGCCATCCCGGTTGGGCGTTGGCGAGTCAGCCGCGCTCGAACGATAATCTCGTCCCGCGCGAGTAAGTGTCCAGCGCGCATACCGCCGCGATCCGCGGCGCTCGACGAGTCCCTCCGAACGCAGACGCGAGAGTAACACGGAAAACGAGCGGCGCGACGGCTGCCGCCCGAGCAGTCGCGCAAAAGCGGCCCGGGCCATTCGCGCCTCTGGATATTTTTTCGGGAAAAACGCCTCAAGGGGAACCTCCCCGAGTTCTCGCAGCCGTTCAAGGGCAAATTCGCGAAGAGCCATACTCCAATGTTAGCATATAGTTATGCGATAGCAACAAAAGTTGCTAACATGGATAATGCGCCAACAATTGCGGTAGCGCAGCAGCGGATGAGGGTTTTGGGCGGGCGGAGGGAAGGCAGAGAACCTCAGCCACTCCCCTCATGCGCCTCGGGGTCCGCGAACAATTCCCGCTCTGACTCCCGGATCTTTTCCAGGACCGCGTCGTAATGCTTCTTGATCTCGGGAGAGGTCGAAATCCGCCCTGCTTTGTGATCCATGAGCATCGCAAGCGTTATTCCGTTGGATTTCCAATTGCGCCCCCCGTCGAGATAGTTGTTCAGCACGGGCAATAATTTATCGAGGGCGAACACGAACTTGCTTTCGGGGTCTTCCCGGCGCTCGTAGCCGTCGATCGCCTCATGAAGCTCATCGAATTCCGGGAACTCCTGCCGGATCCTCGCAATGGCGTCGGCTTCTCGACGCGCTTGTTCCTGATGATTGCCGCCGTAGGTGGGAGTATCGCCCGCATAGGTCTCGACGACATCATGCGCGAGGGCGTATCGGAGAATGCGGTCTCGGTCGAGCGTAAGCCGTTCCGAGGTAGCCACATACCGCCCCGCCATCGCGAGCTGGTAGCTATGTTCGAGGTCGTTCTCATGACGATCTTCCCCGCGCGCGAGTACCGCGCGCCGCACCAGCTGCAACGAATGGATCAGATCGAGGAATTTGAGGAGCGATTCCATATGCCTACGCCTTGGACTTCTGCATGAATCGCTTCCGCCATTCCGCGACTTTTTCATGGTTCCCCGAGGTCAAAACCCTCGGCACCCGATACCGTCTCCCTTTCCATTGCAATACCTCGGGCCGGGTATATTGCGGATACTCCGCAGAACCGACCACGCGATCCTTCGGGGCTCTGCCCCCAAAACTCTCCTCCTGCAGGGACGCGGAACTGATGACCCCGGAGAGAAGTCGGCCGACCGCCGAGATGATGGCCATGGCCGCGACATCGCCGTCGGTAAGCACATAAGGGCCGACGGATATCTCCTCCGCTTTGAGCGCGATCTTAACCCGCTCATCAATCCCCTCGTAGCGCCCGCTGATCAAAATCAGCCGCTCGTATTTTCTCGCCCAATCGTAGGCCATTCTTTGGTCGAACGGTTTCCCCTTGGCCGACAAAAGAACAACCAGCGTTTTCTTGTTTCTTGCTGCTTGTTTCTTGTTTCCTTTCAAAGCCGTTTGCACGGCTTTGATGATCGGCTCGGCCATCATCACCATCCCCGCCCCGCCACCGTAGGGTTTGCCGTCCACGGTCCGGCGTTTATCAACCGCGAAATCCCGCGGATTGCGGAAGCGTACCTCAATGAGGCGCTTTTCCCGCGCGCGCCGAAGGATAGACGTATCGAGATACGACGTGAATGCGTCGGGGAAAATCGTGATGACATCGAATCGCATGGTTGACCGGGGTCTGGGGTGATTATATTGTCAGCAGAGGAGGTGATCTTTCATGGGTAAGGAACCGGGGTTTCGCCAGCGTCTGTTCGGAGAATTCGTCCTTGCGGCGCTCGTCGTCATACTCGGCGCATGGGCGCTCACGAGGCCGGGACTGTCTCCCCGTCTCTGGACCATGGTGCTCGTCGTGGTCGTTATAGCGCCCTGGCACGCGGGCTCCTCGTCCTCGCCGACTGCATCCGCGATCGCGCGCCCGAAAAAAGGAGATAATGGGCATGCCACGACCTGCCGCGAAGCTCCTCGCCATTGCGGTAGCCCCCGCCATCGCGGTTCTCGTCGCCCATCAAGCGGCTTCCTGTAGCCATCGTGCGGGGTTACCCCGAGATTTGCCGCATGCGAGCGTTCCCGCCAGCCGGGGACGCTCTTTCCATTCTCATCTTCGGACAAACGCCGCCCAGTAACAGTGAGGGCGGCGTTTGTTATGTACGGATGGAACTGAGCCATTCTTCACCCCGCACGTATTTTGCAAATTTTGCAACTTGTTCTGCGGCGAAGCGCTTCGCTCATTGCCGGATGCGCTATTCGCGCACGCGCTTCGCTCACCTTGCCATCCCCCACCCTCCTCCGCCCCTACCCCGCTCAAGAGGCAAAATGCGTGCGGGGTTTCGCTTTGATTGCAGCTCGCGCTTCGCTTTGACGGCTCGCGCTCGCTGATCAAAGCTTCAAATCCTCAATCGCCTGATCCATGTCCGCGAACCCGGGCGCAGCGCCCGTCCCCGCTTCGGCGCGGTCCATGCGCGGACCGCGACCGCCTTCGGGCTCCTCGATTTTGAGGTTCACCCGGGCGTTATTCTTCATCCCAACGACCCGGAGGAGCGAACGGATGGATTTTGCGGTGTTGCCGCTCCGCCCGATAATCTTGCCCATATCCGGCGCGGACACCTTGAGCGTGAGGAGCACTCCCATCTCGTCAACCTTGCGGTCAACGTGGACCTTGTCCGGCTCGTCCACCAGGGCCTTCACCACGTATTCAAGGAATTCCGCGTCAGCGTAGTCGTGTGCCATAGAACGTCATGCCATCAAACCGAAATGCGCCTGCGAATCCATCGCTCCGCCATTCGGCCGATGCGGTCTTGTTGTCTTTCTGTTCGACCTTTCGTACGGTAATGCCTCCATGCTACGACGCATGACTCAAGCCGTCAACCGGAAAAACCGCCAGCCCGAGAGAGGCGAACGCTCTTCATCCCGGTTCGCATCAGGCCGCCGGCGAAGCGCCCTCGGGAAGAGCGCTCGCGGCGGACGTTCCGGCAACTGGGGCGGTTTTCCGGCCTACGGGTATCTTCGGCCCTTGGATAACGTCCTTAGTAACGAGAAGGTTATGAACGCGCGGCGAGGCCTCGGCGCCTTGGGAAAGCCAATAGCGAATCCGCTCGACCTCGAGCCGGGTCTCTTTGGTCTTCGGATGGAACGAACCGAGCAGTTCGACGCCGCCGGATTTCGGCTTCGAGCGCCGCTCGGTCACGACAATGCGGAACGCCGGATCGTTCTTCCGTCCTACGCGTTGGAATCGGATTTTCAGCATAAGGGGTTAGGGGACGGGGATGAAGGGTTAGGGTGAATGGAAAATCGTTTTTTCCCTCCGCCCTATACCCTCTCCCCTAGACAACTCTCTTGCGGTAGCCGGTCCCCGCGGGGATCAGCCGGCCGATGATAACATTCTCCTTCAAACCCTTCAATCCGTCCTCCTTCCCCTCGATCGCGGCATTGATCAATACGCGCGCGGTCTCTTGGAAGGACGCGGCCGAAAGAAAACTCGACGTAGTGAGCGCGACCTTGGTGATGCCGAGGAGGAGTTGCGCCGCGCGCGCGGGCTTCCGGCCCTCGCGGATGGCCTTCTTGTTCTCCTCGCGGAAATGCGGCTTCTCGACGATCTCGCCCGGAGTGAACAATGTTTCCCCGGCGTCCTTGATGCGCACACGGCTGAACATCTGCCGCACGATGATCTCCACATGCTTGTCGTGAATGGGCGCCCCCTGGAGCGAATAGATCTTCTGCACCTCATTCACGATGTAGCGCTGGGTGAGCTCGCTCCCGGCTATCTTGAAAAGTTCCTTCAAATCAGCGTGCCCCTCGGAAAGGAGGTCGCCCGCAAACACCCTGCTCCCGGCCTCCACGAAAAGGCCGGTCGCCGGGGGAATGCGGAACTCCTTGATCGCCCCTTCCTCCACCTCCTCGGTCTTTTTCCGCTTCCGGGCAGCCGGCTTCTTTTTTTTCGCGTCGGCCCGGGCGAGCTCCTCGAGGGACGATTCCACCTGAATCTTGACGATCTTCTCGCGATTCACCTCGTCAATGGCAACGACCGTCCCGCTCACATCCGCGAGCACGGCCTGGCCCTTTGGCGCGCGCACCTCGAAAATCTCTTCCACGCGCGGAAGACCGGTGGTGATGTCCCCGCCGCCGGCAACCCCTCCCTGGTGGAAGGTACGCATAGTGAGCTGGGTGCCGGGCTCCCCGATGGACTGCGCGGCGACAATGCCGACCGCTTCGCCGATCCGGATCAATTCATCGCGGCCGAGGTCAAGCCCGTAGCACTTGCGGCAGATGCCGAATGTCCCGCGGCAGCTGATGGGCGAGCGCACCGTCGCCGCGGCGGCGGAGGATTTCTCAACGGCGTCGGCGATATCGCGCGAGATCATCTCCCCGCCTTTCGCGACCACGGCGCCGTCCGGCGCCGCGATGTCTTCGAGCGCGACGCGGCTGAAGAGGCGCAGGCCGAACGGCCTCCCGATCTCGGCGGAATCCTTGCGCCGGATCGTGAGGCCGCGCTTCGTGCCGCAGTCATCCTCGGTGACGATCACGTCCTGCGAAACGTCCACGAGCCGCCGCGTAAGATAGCCCGCAACCGCGGTCTTGAGCGCGGTGTCGGCCGTACCCTTCCGGGCGCCGTGGGTCGAGATGAAATACTCAAGCACGTTCAGACCCTCCTTGTACGAGGAAAGTACCGGAAGCTCGATGATCTTTCCGGCGGGGTTAACCACGAGCCCCTTCATGCCGGCCATCTGGGTTGTCTGAAGCCAGGAACCCCGGGCTTTGGAGGTGATCATGGTCGAGACCGATCCGGTCGGATCAAGGGCCTTGGGGACCGCGACTTTCACCTTGTCCATCACCCCTCGCCACACTTCAACCACGCGGTCGTAGCGTTCGCGCTCGGTCAAGAGACCCCGGCGGAAAAAATCATCAATGCGCGTAACCTCGCCATCCGCTTCTTTGATCCAATCCTGCTTCTCGGTCGGGGTCTTCAAGTCGTCCATGCCCCAGGAGATTCCGGAGACGGTCGCATAGCGGAAGCCGAAGGATTTCAGCGCATCGAGGATCGGCGGGACGTGGGGAATCCCATAGCGGCGGATGAAGTCGCTCACGATATCCTGCATGTACCCGAAGGTGATGTCCTGGTTGATGAAGGGGTAATCGGCCGGCAGGTTCCGGTTGAAGAGGATGCGGCCGACGCTCGTTTCGACGAACTTCGCCCCCTCGCCCTCCGGGAGCGCGCGCTCGGTGATGCGAACCTTGATCTTCGCGCGGATATCCGCGATGCCGTAGGCATGCGCCATAACCGCGTCCTTCTCGTTGGCGAAGGTCTTGCCCTCGCCCGCCACGCCCGCTTCGAACGTCGTCGCCCAGTAGGCCCCGAGAATCATGTCTTTGGTCGGCTGGATGATCGGGTCGCCGTTCGCGGGTTTCAAAAGGTTCACGGCCGAGAGCATGATGTTCCGGGACTCGGCCTGGGCCTCATCGGTCAGCGGGACATGCACGGCCATCTGATCGCCGTCGAAATCGGCGTTGAACGGCGGACAGACCATGGGGTGAAGCTGAATCGCGTGGCCCTCGACGAGTGCGGGCTGGAAGGCCTGAATGCCGAGGCGATGCAGGGTTGGCGCGCGGTTCAGGAGCACATAGCGGCCCTCGGCGATGACCTCTTCGAGGAGCGCCCAGACCTCCGGGGGCCGGTCCTCGATGAGGCGCCCCGCGCCCCGGATGTTATGGGCGAGCTCCCGCTCGATGAGTTTGCGGATAACGAACGGCTTGAAGAGTTCGAGCGCCATTTCCTTGGGAAGCCCACACTGATGCAATTTGAGCGAGGGGCCGACCACGATGACCGAGCGGCCGGAATAATCAACGCGCTTCCCGAGGAGGTTCTGGCGGAACCGCCCCTGCTTCCCCTTCAGAATATCGGCGAGCGATTTCAGCGGACGCCGCTGGACCTGGGAAGAAACCGCGGCCTGGCCCCGGCGCGCGGAGTTATCAATGAGCGCGTCCACCGCTTCCTGGAGCATCCGCTTCTCGTTCCGGGTGATAACCTCCGGCGCCTTCAATTCGTAGAGGCGCTTCAGGCGATTGTTGCGGTTGATGACGCGCCGATACAGGTCATTCAAATCGCTCGAAGCGTAACGCCCGCCGTCGAGTGGCACCATAGGCCGGAGATCCGGCGGGATAACCGGCAGCGCCGAGAGAAACATCCACTCCGGCCGGAGATTGTTCTTGATCATGGCGCGGACCACCCGGATGCGCTTCAGATACTTCTTCTGGAGCATCGGCGGCGCGGTGGCCAATTCGGCGTCGAGATTCTTCTCGAGCTTCTCAAGGTCCACCGCGGCCAGAATCGCGCGGAGCGTTTCGGCGCCGATGCCCGCCTCGAATACGTCCGCATACTTGAGCGACAAGCGGTGGTATTCCACCTCGGAGAGCACGCGGAGCGGCCGGAGGCCGCGGAGTTCGTCCTTGGCTTTTTCCTTCGCCGCCTTCAGTTTTTCAAGCTCCCCGCCGATGGCCGCCTGGGCTTTCATTTTAAACTCGCGCTCAATCTCCTCAAGCGCATTCTTGCGCTTGTCCTCATGCACTTGGGTCACGACGTAACCGGCAAAATAGGTGACCTTCTCCAGGTCGCTGATGGACATGTCAAGGATGAGCCCGATCTTCGAGGGAACGCCGCGCAGGAACCAGATGTGGGAGACGGGCGCGGCGAGCTCGATGTGCCCCATCCGCTCGCGGCGGACGATCGCGCGCGTGACCTCCACGCCGCACTTGTCGCAGATAATGCCCTTGTAGCGGATGCGGCGGTATTTCCCGCAGTAGCATTCGTAGTCCTTCGTGGGCCCGAAAATGCGCTCGTCGAAGAGGCCCTCCCGCTCGGGTTTCGCGGTTCGGTAGTTGATGGTCTCGGGCTTGGTCACCTCGCCGTGGGACCAGGACAGTATCTCGTCCGGCGACGCGAGGCGGAGCGCGATGGATTCAAAATCGCTGATGCGCGTTTCGGCCGAGACCTGCGCCTCGGGGGCGGTTTCCCGCGCCGCCGTATTCGTTGTCGTCATGAAGGTAGCCATAGTGGGGTCAGGCGCGCGGCCGGATGCGCTCCGCCGGGAGGCGGCGCGGGAGGGCGGCAGGAGCGGCCTCCGCCGCACCCGTTGGCGCGGCGGCGCCGCTCCCGCCCCGGAGCTCGACGTTCAATCCGAGACCTTTGAGTTCGTTGACGAGCACGTGGAACGAAGCGGGGATGTTCGGGCTCTTGATCTTCTCGCCCGAAATGATCGCCTCGTACGTCGCCGCGCGGCCGTGCACGTCATCTGATTTGATAGTGAGCATTTCCTGGAGCGTGTGGCTCGCGCCATACCCCTCGAGCGCCCAGACCTCCATCTCGCCGAAGCGCTGGCCGCCGAACTGCGCCTTGCCGCCGAGCGGCTGCTGGGTGATGAGCGAATAGGGGCCGATGGAACGCATATGGATCTTGTCCTCCACGAGGTGATTCAGCTTCATGATGTAGGCGACGCCGACCGTCACCTGCTGGCGGAATTTCTCGCCCGTGAGCCCGTCGTAGAGGTCCACCTTGCCGTTCTGGGGGAACGCGGCGCGCTCGAGTTCCGCCTTGATCTCGGGTTCGGTGGCGCCGGCGAGCGACGGGGTAATCGCCTGGTAGTTCAAAATTTTCGCCGCCATCCCCAGGTGCGTCTCAAGGATCTGCCCGAGGTTCATGCGCGAGGCGACGCCGAGCGGGTTCAGGATGATGTCCACCGGCCGGCCGTCGGCGAGGAACGGCATGTCCTCCTCCGGGAGGATGCGCGCGATGACGCCCTTGTTCCCGTGGCGCCCCGCGAGCTTGTCGCCGACTGCGATTTTGCGGAGTTGCGCCACCTCCACCTGGACCTGCTTGATGACGCCGGCGTCGAGCTTGTCCCCGCGGTCGCGCGCGAACACCTTGATGCCGATGACGCGCCCGCGCTTGCCATGGGGGAGGCGCAATGAGGTGTCGCGGACGTCGCGCGCCTTTTCGCCGAAGATGGCGCGGAGGAGCCGCTCCTCGGGCGTAAGTTCGGTCTCGCCCTTGGGCGAGGTCTTGCCGACGAGAATGTCTCCCGAGCGCATCTCAGCGCCGATGCGGACGATCCCCTCCTCATCGAGGTTCTTGAGTTTCTCCTCGGAAACATTCGGGATGTCATAGGTGGTCTCCTCGGGCCCGAGCTTCGTGTCGCGCACCGCGATCGAATGATCCTCGATGTGGACCGAGGTGAAAATGTCATACTTCACGAGACGCTCGGAAATGATGATGGCGTCCTCGTAGTTCCACCCATGCCAGGAGAGGAACGCGACCACGAGGTTCTTCCCAAGCGCCAGTTCCCCGCGGTCGGTCGAGGAAGAATCCGCGAGCACCTCGCCCTTTTTTACCCGCGCGCCCTTCTGCACAATGGGGAGCTGGCGGATCGCGGTGAAGGCGTTCGTGCGGAGGAACGAATTCAACGAATAGGTGATGCTGCCCTTCCGGGTTTTGAGCACGATCTCGCGCGGATCCACTTTCAGGATCTCGCCGTCTTCCTCCGCAAGTACGAGCCGCCCCGAATCGCGCGCGGCCTTGGCCTCGCGGCCGGTGGCCACGAGCGGCCGCTCGGCGCGGACGCAGGGCACGGCCTGGCGCTGCATGTTCGAGCCCATCATCGCGCGGTTCGCGTCGTCGTTCTCGAGGAACGGGATCAAGCTCGTTGCGATGGAAATGGCCTGCTGGGGCGAGACGTCAATGAAGTCAAGCCGCTCGCGCTCGATCACGCCCGGGGACCCGGCGAGGCGCGCCTCCACTTTTTCCTCGAGGATATTTCCCGCCTCATCGAACGGGATGCCGGCGTGCGCGATGTTGTAGCGGGCTTCAGCCGCCGCATCAAGGTAGACAACTTCGCCGGTGATCTTCCCTTTGGCCACGCGAACATAGGGCGTCTCAATGAGCCCGAGGTCGTTCACCCGTGCCTGTCCGGCGAGGTGCCCGACGAGTCCGATGTTCTGGCCCTCCGGGGTCTGGATCGGGCAGATGCGGCCGTAATGGGAAGGATGCACGTCCCGCACCTCAAACCCGGCGCGCTCGCGGGTGAGCCCCCCGGGGCCCATGGCCGAGAGACGGCGGCGGTGCTCGAGCTCGGCCAGGGGATTGATTTGATCCATGAACTGGGAAAGCTGGGACGAGGTGAAAAATTCCTTGATCGCGGCGATGAACGGCCGCGCGTTGATGAGATGCGCGGGCGTAAGGGTATAGGGATCGAGCGTGGACATGCGGTCGCGGACGATCCGGATCATCCGCTGGATGCCGACGCGGAGCTTGTTCTGCAACAATTCCCCGACGCCGCGCAGGCGCCGGTTGCCGAGATTGTCAATGTCGTCCGGCGGAATGTCCCCGGCCTGGTTCAGGCGCACGATCTCGCGTATCACGGCAACAATGTCATCGCGATCGAGCACGCGGTCCCCCTCCTTGGCCGGGTCCTTCTTCGTCCCGAGGCGCTGGTTGAACTTGAACCGCCCGACCGGGGCAAGGTCGTAGCGATCAAACCCGAACATGGCCTGGATGAGGGAGCGCGCGTTGTCGGCGGCGGCGAGCTCCCCCGGCCGGATGCGCTTGTAGACCTCGATGTAGGCCTCGTCCTGGGCCTTGGTGTTGTCGCGCGCGATGGTCTTGGCGATCGCGTCCTCGGCTCCCGCGATGTCGGCGAATGCCGCGAGGATGTCCACGTCGCCGACGAGTCCGAACGCCCGGAGGAGGGTCGTGGCCGCAACCTTGCGCTTGCGGTCAATGCGGACATGGAGCGACCCGTCAATCTCCGTCTCGAACTCGAGCCAGGCGCCGCGGTTCGGGATGATCTTCGCGCCGTAGTAGCGCTTGCCGCGGGTCTGGTGCGCCGTGAAGTATACGCCCGAGGAACGGATAAGCTGAGACACGATGACCCGCTCGACGCCGTTTACGATAAAGGTGCCCCGCGGGGTCATGAGGGGAAAGTCGCCGAGATAAATTTCCTGCTCTTTCACTTCGCCGGTTTTCTTGTTCGTCAGGCGCGCGCGCAGGCGGAGCGCCGCTTCGTAGGAAAGGTTATGCTCCTTCGCGTGAACCTCGGTGAACTTCGGCTCGTCGAAGTAGTACTCTCCGAGCTCGAGCGCGAGGTCCTTGGAAAGGGAGAGTACCGGGGAGATCTCGTCGAGAATCTCGCGGAGGCCCTTTTCGATGAACCGCCGGTACGAATCGAGCTGGATCTCCGAGAGATTCGGCAGCTCCTCGAACGGCTTCCGGTACTTTGCGAAATACTTTTTGGCGGTAGCGGGCATGGGACGAAAATGCCGTTACAAAAAATAGTGCCGGGTGAGAAACGATGTTCCGCGGGCAGGAGGATGCTCGCGGTGTGATAAACGCAAAACAATAACCCGAAGTAGCCCTCCCGAACGGGCTATCCGGTTTCGGTTCTAGTGCTTAATTGCGGATGGGTTTCCCTCTCGCAATGCCAGCGGTCGTTTTATGTAGTATTCGTCAGCTGTTTCCCGGTACGGGCCCCAGCGGGACGTTGGAGTGAAGTATACGCGCCCGCGGCTCGCCCTGTCAATAGCCCGTTTCTCGGGGTTGTGGATAAACAATACCGCCTGCTAAAACCTCAAGCGGCATCTTGCGCCCCGCTCCCATCATCACCATCACCCCTGATACGTTCCTTTTGGCCCTTATCTTGCTGGATCCTGTCCCCCAGAATCTGGCCCGCCTGTTCACGCACATCCCTATAGATCTGAACCAATATATCGTTCTCGTCTGCCGCCCATGGCTGTTCGCGCGCCCCCTGCCCGGATCCGCTGACCCTTCGCTGCGCCGTTCGATCCATCAGTTCATGTAACGCATATCTCATACGTTCAACGGCGCCGATCCGGGTCAACAATTTCAAACTTTCGACTCGTTCATCAATCAGATGAGCGCGAAATAGAATGTCGCCGTATTGCTTCGAAATCCGGGCCAATAATTCCTCAGTTGTTTTCTCTAAATCATTGCGTTTCTGTTCCGCTTCCGATTCCTTTTTCCGCAAGGCAGCCAGGAGCGACGGCACCTTCAACAAAAATTCATCTGCTGCAGCTTTTTCCTTGCCGCGAAACCATCCCATCCCGCCACGAATAGCCTGAACGTTGGCGATGCTTTCCTCCCAGCTGGTGCGATGATCGATGGCATTCCTGAAATCATAACCGTACTCGTCAAAAGTTTTCAGCCGCTCCAACTTTTCTATCATCCCTGCGCCGAGAGCGTACACGGCGCGCCCCGCTAGATTCACTTCTGTTGCCGCGCCATTCAAATCTTTTCTTCTCCAAGAAACCTCCCGTTCCGCTCTCGTAATCTCTTCGGGAATCAGGCGAACCTCCTGCTGTAGTTGGGGAAGTTCTTTTTCGGTGATGCCCTCAAATTCGACTTCTCGATTCTGTTTTTCCGCCGCCTCGTGGAGGCGCGCGTTGAGGGTCGGATCAGCCAATAATCGCTCAATTTCCTGGTCTATCTTCCGCTGGCGCTCCTCGACCGCGCCGACGAGCTTGCGGGCTTTCTCGAGTTGCGTCAAATCTTCGGGCTGCGAAAGAACGCCGCGCTGCGCAAGGATTTCGAGCCGTTCCAATTCAGACCTTGCCGCATCGAGGAGTTGAGGCGTTTCCCGCGCTTCTTGCAACAGATCATCGTGTGTGGCCAGTTTTCCTGCGGTTTCGGCCTCTCGCGCGCGCTCCAATTCGCGAAGACGCGCTTCGATCTCTTGATTGAATGTTCTGATTTCAGCAAGGGTTTTCTTCTGTCCCTCCCTGTCCGCTGCGATCGCTTCTGCTTTCACCGCGCCTCCCTCTGCTGCGCTTCCTTCCTCCGGCTCTGGCGCATCTGCATCAGGACGAGGCATTGCCGGATCCGAGCCCGCATGGGTAACCATATGGCATCTATGCTAAAACTGTACCGCTATGGGCTGGCGTTCGACGTCAACGCCAGCTTCGAATGATTAATGGCTCGCGGCCTCAGCCCCGCTCCAATATCGCGGGATATCCGGAAGCGAGCCGCTTCGCCCCATACGGGATGGCCTATTCGGCCACGCGGCTCGCACCAAGAACGAATCTACCGATGCGAAGGACTTCGCGCAGCGATGGCGATATTGAAGCGGGGTTAAGTATTCGCAGCTGCTTACGCTTCGGCTTCGCCTCGCGCGCGCAGGCGAATACTTAAAATTTCACCGCCACGGGCTGGCGTTCCGCCGGATTCTCCGCCTCGAAGAATTCCATCTTCTCGAACCCGAACGGGCCCGCGATGAGATTCGTCGGGAACTGCTCGACGCGGATGTTGAGGTCGCGGACGTTGGCGTTATAGAAGCGGCGCGCGGCCTGGATCTTATTCTCGGTATCCGCGAGCTCGCGCTGGAGATCGAGAAAGTTCGCGTTCGCCTTCAAGTCCGGGTAACTCTCCGACACCGCGAACAGGGTCTTGAGGGTGTTCGAGAGCATATCGTTCGCCGCGATCTGCTCCTTGGTATTCTTCGCGTTCATGAAGCGCGTCCGCGCCTCGGTAACGCTCTCGAGGGTCTGGCGCTCATGGCTCGCATACCCCTTCACGGTCTCCATGAGATTCGGGATGAGATCAAACCGCCGCTTGGTCTGAATGTCAATGTCGGATTCGGCCTCCCGCGCCTGCTGCCGCAGCCGAATCAGGCCGTTATATGCGGCAATAATCCAAATAACGACGAGCGCAATTGCGCCAAAGATGATGTAGGAAGTGATCATGAGTCCATTCTAGAGCGGGGGACGCAAAATGCAAATCACTTTTGAACACGCCCGAACCATAGGCAGCCCCCGAATTTCCTTATCGTCGTACATGGCTTCGAACATATTTCCATGTTAGCATTCGCTGTTGCAATCGCGACATTCTGCGCTAACATGGAAATTCGAGGATCGTAGCGGAAATATACAAAGCGGTCGGGTGGCTCCACCCGACCGCTCACACTCTCGCCGTAGTGCGATCACTTCGGCTCGGCGAGCGGCGCGCCGACGATGATGCCGCAGAGGGTCGCGAGGGGAACCTTCCAGCGCTTACTGAGGACGATGGGCCGGTCCTCTGGCAGATCCCCCGTCAGGAGCACGATGCGCACCCGGCCTTGAAGCTCCTCGGCGAGCTTGTCCGCCTCCCGGAGCATCCCGCGGGTACTGAACACCATCGTGCCCCGCTCGCTCCCTATCCATGCGCGCGCCTCCTCGACACTCGTGACCACTCTCACCTCGGTGGCCTTCTCCGTTCCACCGCTCGTTCCGGCCTTTCTCACTTCCGCGACATCGAGAGCGATTTGGAGCGTGCTCTCGAAGGTGTCGTAGGTCCCCTTCTCCCGCCGGATTCCCTTCCATTCCCCGGCAGCAACAATCGCCACCTTCCTCCTCGCCATCGCTTCCCTACCCGTACGCAAAATGGAACTGGTAAAACAACGGAAGCACTAAAGAGCGTTCCTGTCAAACCAAAAACCAACCCGCACGGGGTTGGTCATTGGGACTTGCCATTGGTGCTTCTCACTCAATAATCCTCGTGCGGCATGCCGCCGCCCATGGGCGACTTCTTTGGCGCTTCGCCGACAACGCACACTTCTCCCTCAATGTTTCAAGAGGCGAAGAAACTCCTTCACGGGAAGTCCGGCCTGCTTGAGCGTATTGGCGATCGTTCTCCGATAGAGATCCCCGGAGTGCATCAGGACCGTTGTGGCCCGCTTCGTGACCGGATGCCTCAGGAGTATGTGGCTACCGCGCGTTCGGATGATAACGAAACCGGCTTTGAGCAGCACGCGCAGCATCTCTGCGGGTTTGATGATCGGAATGATGCTCACGTCCGTGCGCTGGACAGCATCCGTTCACGCGCACGGAATTCCGCTCGGGAAGCAAATCGTTCAGCCGTCAAGCCCTCAATGCAGAGTTCGAGCGCTTCGCGCGCCATCCGCTCCGCTTCCCGAAGGGTTTTCCCTTGGGTCACCACGCCGGGGACGTGCTTGGCAATGACGGTATATCCCTTTTCCTGCGGATCATAAATGAATTCACAAAGATGCCGCCCATAGCTCGTCTGAATGGGGATCGCCACCTTTGCTTTCGCCCTTGTTTTCTGAAATCTTTTCTTTCGCATATGTTCCAGTATACTTACCCACGGGCAAAGTGTAAAACCAAAAACCAACCCGCGTGGAGCTGGTCATTGGTCATGGCGATTTGGTCATTCTCGCCTAATAATCCTCGTGCGGCATTCCCCCGCCCATTCCGCCGCCGCCCATAGATGGACTCTCCTTTTTCGGGAGTTCCGCCACGATGGCTTCGGTGGTAAGAATCATCGAGGCGACGGACGCGGCGTTCTGAATCTCGGAGCGCACGACCTTGGTCGGATCAACGATCCCCCACTTCAGGAGGTCGCCGTATTCCCCGGTCTCGGCGTTGAAGCCGTAGGCGCCCTCCTTTTTCTCCTTGACTTTATTCGCGACCACGGTGCCTTCCTCCCCGGCATTCATCGCGATCTGGCGCAGGGGCGCTTCGAGCGCGGCAAGGATGATCTCCATCCCGATCTTCTCGTCGTGCGCTATTTTTTCTTCGCGCGCGAGCCGCTTGATGGTGTCCGCAAGATGCGGCGCGGCGCGCAGGAGCGCCACGCCCCCGCCCGGCACAATGCCCTCTTCCGCGGCGGCTTTGGTCGCCTGGATGGCGTCCTCGATGCGGAGCTTCGTTTCCTTCTGCTCCACCTCGGTCGCGGCGCCCGCCTTGACCACGGCCACCCCGCCGGATAGCTTCGCCAGGCGCTCCTCCAGTTTCTCCTGATCGAATTCGGACTTGGTCTTCTCGATCTCGGCGCGGATCTGCTTCACCCGCTTTTCTATATCCGCCTTTTTGCCCTTGCCGCCGATGACGGTGGTGTTCTCCTTGTTCGCGACCACTCTTCGCGCGGTCCCGAGCATGTCGAGATCCGCGTTCTCGAGCTTCAAGCCGACCTCCTCCGCAATGACCTTGGCGCCGGTGACAACGGCAATGTCCTCGAGCATCTCCTTGCGGCGGTCGCCGAAGCCCGGGGCCTTGACCGCGAGCGCATGGAAGGCGCCCCGGAGCTTGTTCACGACGAGCGTCGCGAGGGCTTCGCCGTCAACGTCCTCCGCGACGATCACGAGTTCCTTGCGGCCGGATTTCGCCACCTTCTCGAGCACGGGCAGCATGTCCTGAATGGAGGAAATTTTCTTATCGGTGATAAGGATAAACGGATTCTCGTAGACCGCTTCCATCCGCTCGGCGTTCGTGATCATGTAGGGCGAGATGTAGCCGCGGTCGAACTGCAGCCCCTCCACGATCTCTTTCTCCAGGCCGAAGGTTTGGGAGTCCTCGACCGTGATCACCGCGTCTTTCCCCACCTCGTCAATGATGTCGGCGAGGAGCTTCCCGATCTCGGCGTCCTTGGCGGAGATGGTGGCGACCTGGGCGATGTCGTCGTGTCCCTTTACCGGATTCGACATTTTCTTGAGCTCGTTCACCACGAGCTCGGTCGCGCGGTTGATGCCGCGCTGCATGCCCATGGGATTTACCCCGGCGGCGAGATGCCGCATCCCCTCGGTGACGATGCTCTGAGCGAGCAGTGTCGCGGTAGTGGTGCCGTCGCCGGCGACGTCGTTCGTTTTCGTCGCGACTTCTTTCACCAGCTCCGCGCCGAGGTTTTCCACCTTGTCGTCAAGCTCGATCTCTTTCGCGATGGTCACGCCGTCGTTCGTGATGGAGGGCGACCCGTAGCCCTTGTCGAGGACCACGTTCCGGCCCTTGGGTCCGAGCGTCACCCGCACTGCGTCCGCAAGCTTATCCACGCCCCGCTTGAGGGCCTGCCGCGCCGCGTCGTTGAACAAAATTTGCTTTGCCATGTTTCTTCAGGCCCTACTAATTACGAATGTCGTTCGAATTACGAATTGGATGACGATATTCGATTCGTAATTCGCTGGGATTCGTAATTCGTAGGAAATTACGCAATAATTGCCAGAATATCCTCCTCCTTCGCAATCAGGTATTCCTTTCCTTCGACCTTGATCTCGTTCGGCCCGTATTTCGTAAAGAGCACCTTTTGCCCGACCTTCACCCTCATCGGGGCGACCTTCCCCGTGTCGAGCATCCGGCCCTCGCCGACCGCGATGACCTTGCCCTGCTCCGGCCGCTCCTTGGATGCGGTGTCCGGGAGGTAGATGCCGGATTTCGTCCTCTCGGTTTCGGCGATGGGCTCGATGAGCACGCGATCGCCCAACGGTTTTACCTTGATATTTGGCATAATCTCGTATTCCCTACCAATTACGAATCATGGCGAATTACGAATTCGTAATTCGGGGCTATTCGTAATTCGCAGGTATTTAGCACTTACGACCTTCGACTGCTAACCCCAAAAGTATAGGAGCCGGCCGGAAGATGTCAAGGGCCCCGCCCTATCTCAAGAGCGGTGAGGCATACGGACGACGGGAGCCCTTCGACTCTTCGCTCCGCTCCTCGCTCGGGGCATTGTTTCGTACGCCGCACTCCTCCGGCCGAGAGTGAGATCCGGAGGAGTGCGGACGGAACAATGGAAAACCGCCGGCAGAGGAAGACCATGGACCTTGCCCATGATCCCCTGCCGGCGGCGCTACTGCGAACGAGCTATTGCTGGGGCGCGTCCCCCGCCGTCGCGGTCGCTGCGACCGGCAGAGCGGCGGGTCTGACCCGCTTGGCGATCTTCTTTGGCCGCGGCATCGGGCGGAGCGACATCTGCCCCGGCCCCGCGGCGTTGATGGTGATGACGCCGTCCGCGTCCTGGGCGAGGGAGAACCCGCGCCGGACGTTGAACTGCATCCCGGCCACCGTCACGATGACGGCGTCGGTGTCGACCGAAGCGGCCGGATGGAGCGCGACCGGAGCGATCTGCGGCTGCGGCGCCTCGACGATGTGTTGGCGCGGCTCCCAGGCGAACCCCACATAGCGGGTGTCCGAGAACCGCACATCATTCGCGCAGGCCTACAGGCGGAACAGATACACGAGAGCTCCGATGAGCGCCGCTATGCCAATCACCGCGAGAAGCAGCAGCCACAAGGGCTCGCGGCCACCGCCAGAATCCTCCACTGGTGTCGGTGCCGGCGCCACTCTGCCCTCAGCCGCTGGCGTGGCTCCGGAGGGATTGATGTCCTTCGGTTCACCCGACCTGACGTCCTGAACGGTAGCGCCGCAGACGAACTCGCCCTCGTAGATCAGGACGAGGACGGAATCCATCGCGCCCGCAATCCGTTTGTCGGCCTCGAGCCAGGGGTTGTCCTTCTTGAGCGCGACCCACCGCGGGCCGTCGTAGGCCCAGAGCGTGTCGCCGAGCGCGACCCGGACGGCCACCCTTGGCGCACTCCTCGGTGTGCGGCGTGACCGCTTCCGCGGGCACCCCTCCCACGAACGCGACCGTGAGCAGCGCGACCAACACGATGCGCAATCTCGCCATGTTTTTGCCCCCTCCTTGAGGGCATTTCCCGCGCGCCATGCGCGGAAATCGTAGAGAGTGAAAGACCCGAAAACGCTGTAAAATATCATACACCCTTATCAAAAAATAGTCAAGAACTCGCGCGGGGAGCAGCCCTCCGAGACGATTTGGCAGTTCATGTCGCTGTTTTCCATGTTAGCAGTTTTTGTTGCGATCGCAGCAATTATTGCTAACATTGAAATTCCAGGAAATTCAGGAGATCCTTTCAGGAAATTCCAGAAATATGATATCGAGATACGACGGGCTCCCCACAACGGAACAGAAAAGGAAACGCGCCGGGCGGTTTGCGCCTGGCGCGTGGGCCAACGCTCCGCGCGGAGCGTTGCCTATGAGATCCGGGACTCGGAGAATGCTGAGAGGGCGCGCCCTACGCGCTCCTGCTGCTGACGGGACGCCGCTGATCCGGCAGCAGGAAAATCTTCGCCTCCGGCTGCCGCCCCTTCCAGAGCGGGGTCTCCCATCCCTGGGGCAAACCGCGCGTAATCAGGTTGACCAATCCCAACTGCACGGCGATCACGGCGCACCACCCCATCAACAGGATCGGAAGCGCGACGGTGTCCACGGGCATGATGGGAGCAATCCCCCCAACGACCTCGCCAACGGACACGAGCGAGCGATGGAGGTAGCGGGCATCGAGGGCGATGAAGCCGTGCGCGATGAGTGCCACAGCGGATGCATGGCGCTTCCGCGCGGCGAGCCCGAGGATCGCGCCGACGCACATCCCGCCGAGCGCAAGCAGCAGGGCGAGCACCATAATATCCTCGGACACCAGATGCCGAACTGCTTGCCGGGAGACGTTCGCGGCTACATGCAGTCCGGCAAGCGCCACGATCGTGCGTTTGAGCGACGGCCCGACGTTCCCAAACAATCCCTGCATGGCATCCTCCCCGCGGAAAAGGTTTTGATGGCGCCATCGAATCGGCGCGGTTTCAGAGAATGAGCGAACAACCGGCGGCATCATACCATACGCCGGTTACTCCGCAACTCCATTATTATTTCAATCGGTAGATACTCGCGGATAAACCCGTGGCACACATCAGAACTTGTTGTACATTCGCCACGATCGTAGTAAAATT
>Ga0155805_110_pt1 | contig 19360 bp, 12 predicted proteins | sample RifCSPlowO2_01_FD_107459 | JGI IMG/M metagenome (GOLD analysis project Ga0155805, IMG submission 107459) | Candidatus Sungbacteria bacterium RIFCSPLOWO2_01_FULL_60_25
TGAAGCAGTAGCAGCGGAACGCTTTTTGCTACGTCGCTTTTTGCAATGTTGAAGGTTTAGGCGGGTCGCATCTCATGACGCTTACGCCGGAGTTTATCTCTCCCGGCCACCTGAGAGCAATCTGGACTCCGGCCGTTGACAAAGATGTTCAGAACTACGCCTTGCAAATCATTAACGCCAACGGTTCAAGATCGGGCAATAGAGGAATTCTGGGGGCCGTCTTTCCTCCGCAAGCGCCCGTTCCGCAATTTTCAGTTTCACCCGTACGAGGACGCACAGGAACAACTTTCGACTTCTGCACGAATAATCCAATCACGGTGAATAACCTCGTCGTTTCCATGGAAAACGGCGTTAAAATGATTGTGCCGGCGCAAAGCGGCGCGAGTTGTCCCGGCGGCCAAAGCGGCGTGACGTTCACGATGAGTTCAACTATTAACGCAGTTCCTGGCTTTGCTGAATATAATGGGAACAGTTCCAATTATCCGCAGTCATTCAGCATCATGCCCGGCTTCTACCAATTCACCACCGCCTATGACAACTCCTCTGCCGTCCATCTGAGCGGCAAGGCCGGGCAGACGTGGGCTATTGAAATTACGCCATAGAAAGATGCGGCACGCGGGGCATATCGGATGCGATGCCGCGCCGCCTGCGGTGCGGTTCCCGAGGCCTTTGCGCGCCGCCGCGTGCAGCTTCCCATGGCGCGGCAGCCGGAGGATCTCTGGGTGTTTTTTCTATTGCCGGAAATTGCTATAATGGGAAAATGCAAAAATATGGCAAATTCGTTTGATCTTGTTTCCATCGGCGATACGGTAACCGACGCTTTCATTCGGTTGAAGGAAGCGTCGGTGCACTGCACGATTGACCGCGAGAAATGCGAGATCTGCATGCGCTTTGCGGACAAGATTCCCTACGAGAGCGTAACGATTGTGCCGGCGGTGGGGAATAGCGCGAATGCCGCGGTGGTTGCCGCTCGTCTCGGTCTTCGATCAGCCCTCGTCTCAAACGTAGGGGATGATTATTTCGGCAAGGAGTGTCTTGGAGCGCTTTCCGCTGAAAAAGTCGGGACGGAATTCGTGCGCGCCCACGCCGGCCAAAAAACGAACTACCACTACGTACTCTGGTACGAGGACGATCGCACGATTCTCATCAAGCATGAAGCGTATGCATACGCGCTTCCCGATATCGGGAGCCCGAAGTGGATATACCTTTCGTCGCTCGGCGAAAATTCGCTCGCGTTCCATGGCGAGATTGAGCGATACCTTGAAGCGCATCCTGACACAAAACTCGCATTCCAGCCCGGCACCTACCAGATGAAGTTCGGAAAAGAAGCGCTCGCCGGGATCTACCGCCGCGCGGATGTCTTCATCTGCAACACCGATGAGGCGCGGCGCATTCTCGGCATTGAGGAGAAAGACGTAAGAAAACTCATGCAAGGGCTTTCGTCCTTGGGTCCCAAAATCGTTTCGGTTACCGATGGCCCCAAGGGGGCGTATGCGTATGACGCCTCGGCAGAGGGAGGCGGAAGCGCCCGGATGTGGTTCATGCCGCCGTACCCCGATCCCAAGCCGCCCTTTGAGCGCACCGGAGCCGGGGACGCTTTTTCCGCAACGCTCGTTGCCGCATTAGCCTTTGGAAAAAATCTTGAAGAAGCCCTTTGCTGGGCGCCGGTCAATTCCATGTCGGTGGTTCAGGAGATCGGCGCGCGAAAAGGCCTTCTCACCGAAGCCGAGCTTGAGGACTGGCTTTCAAAAGCGCCGGAGAATTACCGACCGACGATCATTTAAACGGATCTCGTTCATGCATGCGTCCAGCGGAGAGACAAAAGCGCCGGCAGGAGGGTAATAGATTCGAGCGGCATGATCGAGGGCACCGATACGCGAATACCATTTGAATTGAAAACAACGACTGGAAGGCGGCGCGTTTCTTTTCTGAACTGAGAATTCCTGCGAATCCACGAACTTCCTATAACAAGCGATAGCGTGTTATAGGAAGTTCGCGGAGCGAGGGCGTAACGGCGCATATATAATCTGATACATCGATGTATCGGAGTGAATAGAATGGGGGGCCCGAGAGATGTGCACGTTTTCGTTCGGCAGGCGCCGCGCAAAACCCCGAGGGACCGGGCACGGGAAAAGTTATCCACACCCGCCCCTTGCCAATCCTGCAGGGTAGGATACCCTGGAGATAGGAAGGGCTGGCAGACGCCGGTCCGCTCCGCCCGGAGAAAGGAAACATCGGCATAAAATGCCGCGAAACGTCTTTTTCATGGGTTATCCACAAGCAACTGAAAAAGCGTTCCGGCTATGCCGGAGCGTTTTCCTTTTGCCTCTATATATTCCGTTTGTATCCGCATCACTTGTCCTAAGGTAACCGTACTCCAAGGTCTATGATCAAATCGTCCGTTCGTATCTCCGTCCTTGCCGCCGCATTCGGTGTTGCGCTTGTAGCAGTCGGCGCCGCCAACGCCCAGAACGCCGCCTCCCCGCTGGATGAAGGCGACATCGTCATGAGCCGCCTGAACCTCAACGTCCGCGCGGATGCGGGCATGGATGCCGAGCGCATCGGCCGGGTTCCGCGCCGCTCCTTCGGCATGGTCGTCTCCGGCCCGGAAGAGGCCAATGACACGGACTGGTACGAAATCGAATGGGTAAACGGCCTCTCCGGCTGGTCGGATTCCCGCTACCTCGTCAAAAAAGCCCCCTCCGGAACCGCCCTCCCGACAATCGAGGAGCCGAACGGAGGAGAAACCCTGACCCTCGGCCAGAACACGGCCATAGAAGTCGGATTCACCGAAGGCGAGGAGCCCCCGATCACCCTCTCCCTCATGCGCTCGAGCCGCGTCCTCGGCTCCCTCGTCGTCGCCACCACCTCCCCTAACTCCTACACCTGGGAAGTCGGAAAGTATATCACCAAGAAAGGCGTCAAGACCGCTCCGACCGGCTTCCGCTACCGCATCGCCGTTGCCATGACTGGCATTCCCGAACCCGTTGACGTGAGCGACGGCTATTTTGAGATTCGCTCGTTGACCCAGAACGTAAATCCCACCCCGACACCCACGCCCACCCCAACTCCCACTCCAACCTCGACTCCTACGCCTACGCCGACCCCGACTCTCGCTCCGGTTCTGAGTTCCATCGCTCCCGCCTCCGGCCCGGTTAACACTTCCGTAACCGTCCGGGGCTCAGGATTCACCACTTCGGGCAACGCCGTTAATTTCGGCTTGCTTACGGTTTCAAACCTCGCTTCGGCCAACGGCACTTCGCTCGCTTTCAATGTTCCGGCAAACGCTCCCAACGGCGCGACCAACATTTCGGTTACGAACGCGAACGGCGCTTCCAATGCGCTTACCTTTACGGTGGGCTCGTCAACAACCGGAGGCGCCTGGCCGACTATTACCATGTCTGCGTCTCCCTCAATGGTTTCGATCCATGAATCGTACACCATTAGCTGGTCGTCAACCGGCGCAAGGGGCTGCGTTGCCAGCGGGGCTTGGTCGGGAGACAAGCCGACATCCGGCACAGCAACTTTCACACTAAGAAAGCAGTCCATATCTGACTATGTGCTCAACTGTTATGCAAATCCCACTACCCGCTCAGGACCCGCGGCGGCGAACATGGCGGAGGTGATGGTGATGGATCCGGAAACGACGCTTCATCTGCCCCAGGCACAACCGATTTGGTTTAAAGCGACCCCTTCAACAGTCGCTCGCGGCGCGCCATTCACGCTTAGCTGGGCCATGCCTGCCACAACAAAATTTTGTAATCCCACCACTCTTGGCGCGGAATATCTTGCTCCCGGACACGATATTAGTGAATTATGGTCGCAGTCGGGACGAAAACCGGCTCCTTCGGGCACATGGACGGAAAATGCGGCCGCGAATGGAAATGCCTCGATGATCTACGATATTGAATGTTTCACGGATGATGCGCTTGTGGGTTATCATGCCCGGACTATAGTAACAGTAGAAGGTTCGGGTCCTCCTCCTTCTATCTATTCGCTTCCCCCGATTAGTCCAAACATTCAGAAAACCACGGTAAATGTCTCCGTAACCGACAGCCAGTTCAACCCAGCGAGCGTTACGGTTCATGCCGGCGACACCGTGGTTTGGACGAACAACGGCTCGCAGTTGCATGGTATTAGCTTTGGCGCCAGCTACCAATGCGGGGATGCAATTTTATCTCCTGGCAGGAGCGGTAGTTGCCCGTTTGACCAGGTTGGCACATTCAGATATTCCGACATGTTTAATACCGGCATGACGGGAACGATAACGGTAACCCTGCCGGTTATAACGCCCATAACCCCGCCGGGCCAGAGCGGCAACGTGCATGTCTACGCGCTTGGCGGAACCGGAGCGGGCCCCCTTTTGACAATCAACGGGAGCGGCATTATGCCATATGCGACAAACTATGTGTTTATGGACGGCATACAGATCACTCCAGGCGACGATACTGTATGTTTTGCAACTCCCGTTACTTCCGAGACTGCGAACCGATACATGTCCCCGCTCTTCTACGGTTCTAAACCGCTCGCAGTTGGTACGCAGGTCTGCGCCGCCACTATTCCGCCCAATCTCTTTTACGCAGGTAGCCACACGCTCTGGCTCACCAACGCGAATGGCGCGTCAGAAACGATCACCTTCAACATCCCCGCGGGCTATGCCCCGAACAGTTCAACCGTAAATAATCCGCAATATGAGTATGGCAATCCGCTTCCTAATCCATCGCAAATCAAGTTTGAGATTGCAACCAAAATGTGGAACGACTACAGCGCTGTTCCGCCGGTGCCTTATCAGGGGCTAAATAACGGCATAACGAATCTTCAGGACATACGGGTCAATGAAATGAAAATTGCGGCCAACAGCGAAGCGCTTATCCCGGTCTACGGCATCAGAATGGAGCCCGGCATTGTCTACGAACTCTATGACGGGAGCGGTACTCAACGGATAGATACGGTTTCCGGCTATTACAAGACCGGCGCCGTTTACATCGGAAACCAATACTGCGCGCCGGGCACCTATAGCGTAAATCTTTTTGTCTGCGGGCAGATGATTCATCTTGCCTTTCCCGCCAGCATGTCCCCCGGCCGCTACTTGTTGCGCGCGAAAAATCCCAACGGCGCGGTCTCAAACTGGACCGATATAACCGTAGTGGCCGAAGGTTCTGTCGGCACTGTGGTCTACGGGGCTTCCATCTCTCCCGATGGCGGCGCGCCAATGGACTTGTTCGCCGTTGTCGGCGGCCGGGCTGGCGCTGCGTATACGGGCCAGGAAGCAACCATTGACATCTACGGCCACGGATTCAGCCCGAGCACCACGGCGACAATCATAAATCAAGCCCTGCCTTGGAATTTCTGCCTTCCCGATCCATGGACTGGCCAAAGGTCTCCGGTATGCGACAACAATAATACTACTTACACGGTCGGCACCCTTAGCCCTGTCTTTGTGAACAGCGGTCATATCCGGCTCAAGTGGACGCCGCAAGCTCCGATGACTGGAATCATCGCGGTCTCAGATGCGCCGCATGGAAGGAACGATGATATTCCGATAAGCGCCGGTATTGTGGCAGATGTCAGCAATCTCGGGGTAGATAAATACTCGGTAACGCCCACTTCCGGCTCGGTTGGCTCCACTGTCAGATTGTGCTACACCGGTTGGGCCGACAAAGGCCTTAGAGGTGATACCTATTTCAAAGTATCAACGCTACAGGCCGTAAGCGTCGCAGTTCATCCTGCCAGAGTTGACGGCAATTGCGCGGAATTCAATATGGGGCCGACTCTGAAAAGCGAGCCCTCGTACATGAGTTACTGGCTTGGCCGGACTGCCGGCGGAATTTATCAGCTGCCGGCTACCCTTGACATCATTCCCGGGTTTTATGTGATTCAGGTTTGGTGGGATCTCCGCAGTACGGGGCCCTCAATGGCGGTTGAGATAAAGTAGATTGAATATCAACTCCGCCGGATAACCGCGTGGCTGGATGTGGATATCATGCTTGCGGGATTCTCAATTCCGGCGCATGATAACAGGAATGAGGTTTATGAAAGGTCCTACGGATATTAGTATTATTACGAATTGAACGCAATTTTAGGGGATTTACCATTACTATATATGAAGAATTTTATCGCTTCGTGCGTCGTGTCGGTGGCGGTTATCGCGCTTGCGGCGCCGGTTGGCGTGGGCGCGGCTGCAGATTCGAGCGATCTCATTTTGCAGCTTCAGCAGGATATTATGTCGCTGCAGATGCAGATCAACTCCCTTGTCCAACAGGGATCCCAAGGGTTGGCAAGCCCCGCGCCGGGAGAGGTACTGGGCGCGGTCACGTTTGCGGATGGAGATGACATCAAAACCGTGTCCCGTCTCAAAGTCCGCGCAACGCCATCAACGAGCGGCGCGGTTCTCGGGACTGCGCCAAAGAACGCGACCGGCGTTATTCGTTGCGACCTTGCCGGCAGCACTGCCTGTCCGACTGATGCAAACGGCTATCATTGGTGGTACGTCAAATGGGATTCAACGAGCATTCCCTCGGGCTGGTCCGCGGACGCGTACTTCGCGCCGGTTTCGGCTGCGACCACTCCGGTAATCCAAGCCATCAGTCCGACATTCGGCACACCGGGTTTCCCCGTAACCATTTCCGGCGGCAACTTCACCCCAACGGGAAATTCGGTGATGTTCGGCACAACGGCTGTCTCCGATCTTCCGTCCTACAACGGCACGACATTGCAGACCACAGTTCCGGCCGGCATGGCTCCGGGTTCGGTCAAGGTTTCCGTCGCGAACGCGAATGGCGCATCCAATCAGGTATCGTTCAAGGTAACCGCGCCCGCGCCTCCGCCCGTGGAAGTTATTCTCTCCTCCATTGAACCAAATGACGCGGATCAGTTCTGGTTGAATACCAATCCCATCACGCTTCGCGGCAGCGGGTTTACCTCGGGCGGCAACACGGTTCGTTTCTCGGGTTCCTATACGTTTGGCGCGGTCAAGGGAACTCCGACCTCCATCACCTTTACCATGGGCACTCCGACGGGGACCAGTGTTGATGATATTCCGTATGACTGCTGGGGCGCGGGTACGTTCAGCGTCATGGTGAAAAACGCGAACGGCACATCCAACGCGCTACCCTTTAGCATCGGCGAGAATCCGGCGTGCGTGAATCCCGTGCCGGCAAATCCGTCTTCCGTGGCGTCGAAAGGCCATCTCAGCGGGCAGGTCATATCAACGGATCCGGCGAATAGCACGCTTGTCCTCGATGTCACGAGCTCTTCCCGCATCTCCGGAGTTTCCGGGACCGTTACGCTTTCCCCGGGCGCCTACACCATCCAGGTTACGCCGTCCACGCGTTTGGTGAACGAGAGCGGCAACGCAATCTCGCTCGGTCAGGTCCTGGTCGGCGTGCGCGCGAACGCCGACGGCTACATGACATCCGCGGGGAGCAGTTCGCGCACCATCAACGCTTCCCAGACCACGATTCAATTCGGAAGTACGCCGATATCGCCTCCGGGGGGACAGAAACCTCCTACCACCGCGAATGTCGGTTTCACCGGCGCGGTGGTATCCGTTGATACCGTAAATAATTCCTTCCAGGGAACGGTAACCAGCGTTTACTCCATAAGCTCGCAGCTTGCCGCGGCGCTCTTCATCCAAGGCGGCATTGTTAACGTCATCGTTCCGGCAAACGCAACCCTTACCGACGGCTGCGGCAATCGGGTAGCCCTTGCCCAGGTTCCGGCAAACGCCGGGTTTGACGCCAATGTGTCGGTGAATCTGGTGACGAACGTGATTATGGCGAAAACGATCAGGTTCAACATCGGAACCTGCAACCCGGCGTTCCCGCCGCCTTATATCGGGAGCATGGTTCCCTCAAGCGGGCCGGTGGGATCTCCGGTAACCATTTCCGGATCGGGATTCACGTCGGTCAACAATACGGTCAATTTCGGCGGGATTGCGATTTCGAACGTCGGCACGCTGAACAACGACCCCAAGAGCATTCGCTTCACCGTTCCTGCGGCTGCGCCGACGGGCGCCACTGTGGTTACGGTGTCCAATGTGAACGGAACATCCAACACCGCAACGTTTACCGTGTCCGCTCCGGGCGAGATCAATGTTCTTGCGCCAAACGGCGGAGAAACGCTGACCGCGGGCACCAACTACAAAATCACGTGGAATGCCTCGGCGAGCATTGCGTCCGTTGACATCAATCTCTACAAGGCCGGGAGCCTGACCGCAACGATTGCGAGCGCCGTTCCGGCAAGCCAGGGTTATTATATCTGGACGGTTCCCCAATCAACCGCATCCGGCAGTGATTACACGATTACGATCTCATCCGGAAGCATGTCTGATGCAAGCAACGCGCCGTTCACGATCACCTCCCAGAGCCAGTCCCTGAATGCCTTCCTGAGCAACATCGTCCTTTTCGGTTCGAGCGTTCCGAAGGGCACAGTCAACGTTGCGGGAACCATCAACGGAAATCCGCTCACCGGAGCGCTGACGGTTGATTTCGCGGGCCCATCCGGGTCGCAAGCCGATATGCCGGTTATCTTCGCCACGCGTAATCGCATGAAGACGGGGGACTATACGTTCACGTATAAGTCCGGCGGCCCCGCGGGCGCGACGTTCCAGGGAATCAAGGTGAATGCCGTGAACGCCGGCCGAACGGCAACCCAAACGCTTGCCGAGGGAGGCGTCATTACCTTCACATTCGTCTTTACGTCGCCGTAGTCCGCGGCGCGGTTCAGAGATCGGCAAAAACACGCGGCGCGTTCCTGCGCCGCGTGTTTTGTCATCCCATCGTCGGCGGGCGCATGAGGTCCCGCAGTCCGAACAGTTTGCAGCGCCGGGCTTCTGGGAAGGCGTTGCGGGAAGAGGGGAGGGAAAGGGGGAGACACTCTGGAAACATCGCGATATTCTTATTTTAGCACGTCTATGACGATCGTCGCATCGATGATAAAATGAAAATGTGACAAACATGACCTTTCCCGAAGCGATTTTCCAAACGCTCGGTGCGCTCGGCGGGGCTGTCGTGGGTTCGTTCTTCCCGGCAAAATACCCCGAGGCCCGCATGAGCCGCGAATTATGGAGACGGATCAACGCCTTTGCGGCAAGCCACCCCTCACGCGGCTCACTCTCCGTTGCTCTTTCGCGCCTGCAGGCGCAAGGCCTCGTCAGTCGCCACGGTCCCAAACGCTATGCTCGCTGGCTGCTCACCGCCAAAGGCCGCGCCCGCCTCGCCGCGGCAAAGCAACGCACGGCGCCGTCGCCTGCGACTCAAAAGGATGGCGTACCCCGGCTGGTTATCTTCGACGTTCCCGAACGCGAACGCGCCAAGCGCGAACTCATCCGTCGCACCCTCACTGCCGCAGGATTCCGCCAGCTGCAAAAAAGCGTGTGGTGGGGGAGAGAAGCGCTCCCGCCGAACTTCATTGAGCTTGTGGAGCGGCTACGCTTGGGGGAGCATGTTCATATCTTCAGCGTCCGAGAAATCGGAATCTTGCCGGATACACATAGTGCCGTTTTTTGATTTCGTGCGGAACGATCCGATCGATTATCCAGGGGTCCAAAGTCAGGGGTTATGGGAAAAGGATCCAGTTAGGGGTTATGAGAAGAAGGATCCGGTGAGAACACCTGACGACCGGGAAACTCCCCGGGATCCAAAATTTTCATTTTAGCATCGGCATGACGGTCGTCGCATGGTTGCTAAAATGAAAATGTAAGCCCTCCGCGCCCGCCCCGCTCCGACCAGCTCGCCTTGCTGCCGCGTAGACGAACTGAATGTGGGGCGAAACGAGTGGCCGCAGCTTCCGTGGCGTCCTGCGATCGGAAGCCTCCATGTTCCTGATTCCCGGAGCATAGCCCCCGGAGACCCCGAGAATTTTCGATAAATTTTCATTTTAGCATCCGTATGACGATCGTCAGTGCGATGCTAAAATGAAACGGAGTGGAATGAGTGGGATGGAGTAGGGTGGTTTGAATTTCGAAGCGGTTCGAATAATGAATTACCGCACCGCAGAGCGGCGCGGTATCAAGCGGAAGATGATTTTAAGGTCCTTAGCGGTAACCTCGCCGCAGAGCGGCGAGGTATTCACGAGGCAATAAAACGAGGTGATTCGAAGGTGTTTGTTTGAAAAAGTCAGAACCCATTTTGCGGAGAACCCCCAAGAATGAGGACTCGGCAGGGCGAAACATTTGACTGGGGATATGGATTCGCCCTGCCTCGGCTCCCGTTCCGGGGAATTTTAGCGTGGAACGTCTGATAGATTAGCGAGGAATAGCATAGACGGTGGCAGAGTAATTTACTTGGTTGATACGAAAAAGATTGTTGCGCTAAAATTCCCTCCATCGGCTCTAACCGCCGACTTTCGGCGGGAATTCTTTTGGCGGAATTCAAAACCCCCTGGAATTTCTTGGCGGAAACCAATGCCGAGGGGCGAAGCCCTGAGGCAACTTCTTCGGCAAATCTGAAATGGTGGAAGTGGCGCGAATAGAACTGCGGTTACGATCGGAGTCGAATGAGATGTGACTCGAACGCGATCAGCTCGGTCGCGCGCGGATGATGCGCCACCGTCCGCGAATTCCTCCACCTCGCAGCACACCTCGCCGCAAAGTTGACAGAAATAAGGATTAATTGTTGCGAATGGTGTGCACTGACTGGGGATAAGTTGTTCTCAAAAATCCATTGCCCTCCGCGTGGCATGCTTGGTACTCTTGGAGCACTCGCGGGGAGAAAGCGCGAGTCCGTCATCCGGCCGTTCCGGCCGGGCTTTGACAACCAGCGGCGCAGGCCCCGTTCCGGGAACCGTCCTCCTGCGCCTTTATTGTTCGCCTTGTGGCTGAAACCGGGGCCGGCAACCATGGCTCCGGTTTTGGCCATAACCTTTCTGCGGCGGCCGATGCGCCGGCGCAGGGGATGCCAAAAAAAGGTCGAATCAGTACCTTCGAGACAAGGACAAACAGGAAAGGTCGAATGGGGAAATAACTATTCGGTAATAAGGTAAGGTAATAATCAGTAATAGATAGAACTTGTATTATGAAAAAAATTATTATCAGTATGAGCATCATCGGCGCGGTGGCGGCGGTCGCCGTCGGCGCGACCACGGCGTTCTTCTCGGACACCGAGACATCAACGGGGAACACCTTCACGGCCGGAAGCATTGATCTGAAGGTGGATAGCAATTGTCATTACTATAACATTGTAGATTTTGACGGAGATGAACCCATCTACAGGGACCTTGGTTGTGGCCAAGTAGGCACCAACGGCGTTGGCGTTGGCCAATGGGATGAAACCGATCTTCAAGACGGCATCCACAAATTCTTCAGTTTCGCCGACATCAAGCCGGGCGACAAGGGCGAGGACACGATTTCTCTTCATGTCTATGACAACGACGCATGGGGGAAGATCGTGATGGGTCTTACCAATGACTTAGACAACTCTTGCACCGAGCCGGAAGGGGAGGCAGAGCCTCTTTGTGAAGATGACAATGATGGAGAACTTTTAGAAGCCATGCTTCCTGGATTCTCTATGTGGCTTGACCAGGGATCCATTCCCGGATTCCAGAATGGCGGTACAGGTACGCACGATCCTGAAGAAGGAGATAATGTGTGGCAGCGGGACAACGAACCAATTATAAGCGTTCGAGGAGAAACCATGCTTTCTTCGGTTTTAGCAGCTGCTTACACTACTGCACATGCCACAGATGCATGCGTAAGTCCTGACGGTCATGATGATTATGGACGTTGTCATGGGTTAGCTTCAGATGGAAGAATGGTGGGAAGCACGACCTACTACTTCGGCCTCGCGTGGAATCTTCCCTGGAACACCGGGAACGAAGTCCAAACCGACAGCGTGGGCGGCGACATAACCTTCAAGGTTGTCCAGCACAGGAATAATCCTACTCAGGCCGGTCTCTAACCTTTCATTGGTTAACTAAACAACCATGAGAAAGATTATTACCAGCATCAGCGTGCTGGGTGCGGTGGCCGTGGCAGTTGTCGGCGCAACCGTGGCGTTCTTCAACGACACCGAGACCTCAAGCGGGAACGTGCTGACGGCGGGTTCAATTGATCTACGGGTGGATAGTTTCGGCTCGACAAGAAACGGCGTGCCGCTTCCGAACTCATCGTGGTTTCCCGCCGTTGACTTAACGGATGAAAAATTCTTTGAGTTTAGGGATGTGAAGCCCGGCGATTTCTTTGGCCGAAATTTGAGTCTGCACGTTGATTCAAATCCGGCCTGGGTTTGTTTGCTCGCCCGAAATGTTGATGACGACGGCAACGGATTGACCGATCCGGAACACGAAGCGAATGACCCGAGCGATGGCGCCGGCGAAGGAGAATTGGCTGAAAACCTCCATATGTTGGCGTGGCTCGATAGCGACGCCGACGGCCGGCACGACTCGAATGAGCCGTTCTTGGTTGATTCTTTCTTTGATGTCTTTGCCGAGTTGGCGATGCCGATTCACGATTCAACCACGGGCACGCCGCTTGACCCCAGTGTACCGATTGAACTGTTACAAATGGATCTTTGCGGAGGCGCACATATCGTGAACCCGGGTACCGGCGCCATTTCGTGTAATGGCAACAACATGGGTAATAAGGCGCAGGGCGATTCCCTGAAGGCCGACCTTGTTATTTACGGCGAACAGTCGCGCAACAACCCGAACTTCAAGTGCGCTGACGTTGATCTCAACGACTAACCCTAAACCCAAGCCCCTCTCTTGCGAGAGAGGGGCTTGGGTCGGGCGAGGCGCATGGCATGAAAATTCTCTACGGCATTCTTGCGGCGCTTGTTGGTATTGCCGCGCTCGCGCTCATCGTTTCGGCCCTACCGATCCCGGGAAACTACCAGTTCCTGGTGGTTCGTTCGGGTTCAATGGAGCCGGCGATCAAGCAGGGAGCGGTCGTGATGGTCAAGCCGTCCGACGCCTATAAGATCGGCGACGTCATAACTTTTCGGAGCACCTTCCGAACGCCTGCGGGGCAGATTATTCCGGTAAGCCACCGCGTGGTCGAGATTCGCGTGGCAGAGGGCGAGGCCTTCTACACGACCAAGGGCGACGCAAACAACGCCGTCGATACCCGCGAGATACGGCACCGCGATGTGATCGGCAAGGTGCGCTTCTCGATCCCCTATGTCGGCTACGGCATTGAAACGGCGCGCACGACCTACGGATTTCTCGCGCTCATCATCATCCCGGCCGCGATCATCGTGTTTGACCAGGGAAAGAAGGCCTGGCGAGAGTGGCGGCGGATGCGCCGCGAGCGCGCGGGAGGGGGAGCGCCGTCTCCAACCGGCGAGCCAAAAGCATAATGAAGCGGTTTGACATGGCTCACCACAGACGCTTCGACATGACTCACTATAAAACCCCTGCGCGGCGGCAAGCCGCAGGGCACAATTTACGGAAGCGTAAGACCGTCGGCCAAAACCGGCGGCGGGTTGGCGTGTGCCCGCATGATGGTCCAATGCGGCTCACTATGAAAAGCCGGCTTCGTGCGGATGCGCGGATATCGCCGGCGATGCGGGTGAGCGGATTGAAACTGCTTGTTGCTTTTCTGATAGTCGGAATGAACTGGGTGGGCCTTGCCGCTGTCGGCACGACGCTTGCGTACTACAACGACAATGAAGGATCGAGCGAGAACGCGCTCTCCGCGGGTTCGCTTGATTTTTCCCTTGACCCCGATGAATGGACGCCGGTCGGCAAAGAAGACGCGCTCCTTCCCGGCGATACGGTGAGCCGCGCGGTGAGCATCTTCGACAACGGGACGATCGGATTTCAATACACGGCGAGTTTGACGAAAACGGCCGGCGACGACGCGTTCTGCAACGCGCTTGAGCTTGAGGCAAGACAAGACGGCGTAGCCCGCTATATCGGGCCGTTGATGGATTTTCTCGCCGGCCCCTTTGTCTTTGCCGCGCCGGAGAACTGGCTTTTCAATGTTACTTTGCCCGCCGGCGTCCCGGATGTGGCCGGCATGAGTTGCGAGTTCAAGTTTGTTTTCAACGGCTGGCAGGAGGGATTTGCCGCGCCGTCCGGTTTTCATGACGAGGAAGAGGTTGAAAACATACTTGAAGCCGCATTCAGCGCAACGGCGAACGCCTCGCCGATTGCCGACGCTTACGTTCACCAAGCCGGTCCTGATTCGCGGCACGGGACCGAGACCGAGTTTGACATCAAGTCGGCAAGCGGCGGCCTCAACAAGCGCGCGTTCGCGCGCTTCGGATTCCACTTCCCGGACGGCACTTCAATCCTCTCCTCGTCGCTCCGATTGTTTATGAAAGCATCTCCCTCGGCCTCGCGGACTTACGCCGTTGCCCGGGCGCTTTCGGATTGGGTTGAAGACGGCATTACCTGGAACAACCAGCCGGCAACCTCAAGCCCGCCGACGGCCTCCGCGTCAAGCGGCACCACCAACAACGTCTGGCTTTCCTGGGACGTTACCGCGGATGTGGATAGCTTCGTGGACAAGACATTTGAGAATTTCGGCTGGGAGGTCCACGACACGGCTGAGAATTCTGCCATAGTCAGAGAGGCGGCGTTCATCGCCCGGGAAAACAGCGACGAGACCAAGCGGCCGGTGCTGGAAATCACGTTCGCAGCGCCGGCGGCCACGACCACGCATCTTGTGGTGAACGAGGTCTACGCCGACGTGGGTTCTCCGGGGAAGGGCTCGGACGGCACGAACGAGTGGGTGGAACTCTACAATCCCACCGGCGCTGCGGTTGATATCAAGAACTGGCAAATTTGCGACTCCGGATCCTGCGACACGCTCGCCACAACTTCGCCCTCCATTCTGATCCCGAGCCACGGCTTTGCCATCATCACCCCCAATGTCTCAACTTGGCCGAAGTGGGAAATCTCTGGCGGGACAGTGGAGATCGTGCTCGGCTCAAATATCGGCGGCGGACTTGCCAACGAGGGAGACGCAGTTATTTTGAAAGACATCTCGGCGGTGGAGGTGGACGCGATGAGTTATGGCGACGACGCCTCGAAACTCAACCCCGCCGTGCCGGTTTCTGGTGACGGCAATTCGCTCGCGCGGATCGTCAAGGGCTACGACACCGACTCGGCCCAGGACTGGATCATCAATGCCACGCCGAATCCCGGCACCAACCCGTCGGATGACGGTATTGAAACCATGCGCTTCACCGCGAGCGGCGTGGAAGTCGCCGCCTCCGGCGATGGCCTGCCGCCGCTCGCTCTGTCGGCTGTCAGTATGGGCGAACCGGACAATGACATTGCCCCAGAGGAGGCGACGAGCACGGAACCGATTCCCGATGACGCGGCAGCGGCCGAGCCGCCTTTGTCATCCGTTCCCGCGACGCTCGACGCGGTGCCCGATGCGGAGAGAGACATTTCGCCGTCCACAAGCACGCCCGGTACGCCGGAACATATGGCAACGGGCACGCCTTCTGTTTCTGCGACCGCCGCCGATCCGATTCTCACGCCAGCCGAACATAACCAAAATTCCGATGCAACTACCACCGGCGCGACCGATAGCAATGAGAGTGTCGCGGCGAGCGATCCGGAAACAGGGGAAATGACTGGCGAGACAGCTGAACAGGCGGCGGCGACATCGGACGCATCGCTCGCAGGAGCGCAGCCGGTGGAACCGGAAGCAACCGCGGCGCCGGAGAACGAGCCGGCGATAACTCCCGACCCGGTTATCGTGCCCGAGGCGCCGAGCCCCGTTGAACCAGCGCCCGCGCCGGAGCCGCCGAGCGATTCTCCGGTAGTCAGCGAGGAAGGCGGAAGCACAACGGTGGAGCCCGACGCGCCGGTCGAACTCGCCGCCTCCGCGCCCGAGCCAACTTCGATACCGGAACCGTCGCCGGAGCCGTCGAGCAACAACAATGAATAATCAAATTATGCCGACCGCAACCGCAAAAATGCGTATCCGACTCGCTGCCGTTCTCCTGGTGGCCTGGCTTGTCGTGCCAACCGGCGCGACCGCCGCCGACAATGATCTCGTGGCGCAGTTCCAGTCCGCGCCGCTGTTCAGCGAGATCAACATTTTGCCGGGGAATGAACTGGGTCGGTGGATCAAGGTGACGAATAACACCGCGGAATCAAAAAATATCATCATTGAGGCGATCAACCAGAGCGACCCCGGCGGTTTTGCGGGCGTTATTGATATCGGCATCTGGCAGGAAGGAGTTCGGCGCTATGGCACCACGACGCTTGCCGATTTCTTCGACAATGGGGAAGCGCTTCTTTCATCACTGGCCGGTGGCGGAACCATGACCCAGTATGACGTGGTGCTCGCGTTTCAGCCGGGGGCGGGGAATGCCTATCAGGAAAAGAGCGTCGGCTTTGATATCCTTATCGGTTTTCAGGGAGAAAACGGGGTGAGCGATGGCGACGGCGGTGGGGGTGGAGGCAACGGCGGGAATGGCAACGGCGGAAATGGCGGGGGTGGAGGAGGCGGAGGTGCGCCTCAGGGATTGAGCATCTTTGATGAAGGTACGGCGCTGACTGACGTGGCGGAAACGTCCGCAACCATCCAATGGACTACGAGCTACCGTTCGACAAGCCGCGTGATCTACGGAACGGTAGCGGGGGCGTTTGACTACTCTTTGCCGCAGAACTACGGTTACCCGTTCTCGACCGTGGAATCCAACACGCCGGCAAACCCCAACGGCGTCTTCAACCACAGTGTCACCATCACCGGCCTTACCCCCGGCACCACCTATTATTACCGCACCATCTCCCACGCCTCGCCCGACACCATCAGCCGCGAGCAGCGCTTCACCACGCTCCGGCCGGGCGAGCGGCCGGTCGTAACCGGAGGAAGCGGTGCAGTTGCCGCAGGCGGCGCGCCCAGCGGGGAAGGCGCTGGTACAGTCAGCGGCGGTGCCGCCGCGCCAAGCGCTCCGGAAGCCGGGGAAGGCGGCGCAAGCGATAGCCAAAGTTCCGGCGTCGTTGCCGGACAAGAAACCTCGCCACCGGTCGCGGAAGGCGCGACCGCATCAGGCACGGGCGGTTCGGCATTAGCTGCCATCGGCGCTGCCTTCACCCTCGGCACGGGCAAGGCCTGGATCGGGACCCTCGTCGCGCTCATCGTCGTCGGCCTCATCACCGTCATTGTCGCTGCCGTCATCCGACGCCGGAAAAAAGAGAACTCTCCATAGCGTTCCAGCCGGACAACGGGATCATCCCGCGGTTCTATGTTTCTTCTCTTTTTTCTCGCCAAGAACGCAAGACCATTTTGTCGCCTGGTTTCAGATCTCGCTCGGGTTGGCTTTTTGGGTCGGGTTGGCTTTTTTGATTCGACGGTCTCACTGTCGTGGGTTTCGAGTAGTTCGAATACTGAGTATTCATGCCCATCTTCTCTAATTCGCACGAATTAGAGAAGATGGAGTGTGTATGCGGTTTTTTGCAGGAAGGAAATAGGCCGGAGCAACCAGAAAATACGAGCGGCGAGTCGGCAACGGCGCGACATGCATAAGGCCGCATACGGCGGCGTGCAAAAATACGCGGTATGGAGTATAATCAGGCAAACCACTAACCCACTAACGCTACAGTATTTATGCGCACAATTTATGCGCACATTGAACACTATCCGCTTTTCTTTGCTTGCTGTCTTTATGGCGCTCGTCCTCGCAGGCGTGAATGCCCGGGCCGGCACCGGACCCGAACGCAAGATCGTTGTTTTTAAATCCGGAGTTCTTAATGAAGCCGCCCGCGACCGCCTAATCGAGCGCGTTGGCGGCGCCAAGGTCAAAAATCTCGACCTCATCGGAGCCGCAGCCGTACTTTTGCCGTCCAGGGCCTCCGAGGAAGCCATTGCCAAGCATCCCGGCGTACTCCGCGTTGACGACGACGTCATCGTCATCGCGCTCGAAGGCGAGGTGGAGGCAGCGGGCAACGGCGGGGTAACTGCCCAGGCCGCGCAAGTTCTGCCCTGGGGCATTGATCGGATTGACGCCGAACTCGTCTGGGCTCAAACCAAAGCCAATCCGATCAAAGTCGGCATCATTGACACCGGCATCTCCCTCGCGCATCCCGATCTTGCCGCCAACATCAAGGGCCAGTACAACGCAATCAACCCGACCAAGAGCGCTGCGGACGACAACGGTCACGGCTCGCATGTTGCCGGAACCGTCGCCGCGCTTAGCAACACCGTTGGCGTCATCGGCGCAGCTCCGCTCGCTGACCTTTACGCCATGAAAGTATTGAAGTATTGAATCGAAACGGCTCCGGTTTCCTCTCCGACGTCATTGAGGGCATTGACGCGGCCATACAGCGCGATCTTGATATCGTCAACATGAGCTTGGGCACGTCCTCCAACGTGCAGTCGCTTCACGACGCGATCATCCGCGCGAAAGCCGCGGGCCTCGTGGTTGTGGCCGCGGCCGGGAACTCGGGTGGCGCGGTCATCTATCCCGCGGCTTACCCCGAAGCCATTGCCATATCCGCAACCGATCGAGCGAACGCCATTGCCTCGTTCTCGAGCCGCGGCCCGGAAGTGGATCTTGCCGCGCCCGGGGTCTCGATTTACTCCACCTACAAAGGCACCGGCTACCGGACGCTTTCCGGCACCTCCATGGCATCACCTCACGTCGCGGGCTCGGCCGCGCTCCTGCTCGCCGCGTCGAGATCCAACCCGGGCCTCTGCGATACGATCAGGGTGAACGGCGTCTGCGACCCGGACGAAGTGCAGGCCAAACTTCAGGCAAGCGCGATTGATCTCGGGATCCCCGGCTTTGATCCGCTCTACGGCTGGGGCCTGGTCAATGCGTTTCGGGCAATACGGTAGCCAGGCAAGAGAAGCCAGACGTTCTGGGCGGATCGGTACGCATTCGAACCAAAAGCGGTTCCGTTCGTTTCCGGGTTCTCCGCCGGCGGCTTCGGCATTCCGCCCGTGCCGATTTTTCGGCAAGATCGTTCGCGGAGAATTGCGCGAGCACCAAGGAACTTGCCCGCTCCGCTCGCGCCCGCGGCACGGCCATTCTATAGACATCACACTATGAAATGATACTTATACCTCCCGTTAAAGCCCATAAATAAAGGGTTTTGTAGGGGAATGTAAGTCCGATTTCATAATGTGTGCTCTATAAACAAGCCATGCAGAGACCTTGATTTGTGTTTCGTGACTCAAGATGGTATACGTTTAAGTTAGAGAATGGCCGTTTAAAGGCGATAATCGCTATCATCTTATGAAAAAAATAACTCTCATCGGTATCGTTTTGTCGCTCTCTTTGATCGCTCCGCAGTTGGCGCTTGCCGATCAAAGCACCGACGCCCTCATCGCAAAAATAAAGCAGCAAATCGCCGAGCTCACGGCCCAGCTTGCTGCTTTGCAGAAAACCCAAGACAACGGGCAATCGTGGTGCCATACGTTTAATGTGAATTTGAAAGTAGGGGATGAGGGAAG
>Ga0155805_143_pt1 | contig 19320 bp, 22 predicted proteins | sample RifCSPlowO2_01_FD_107459 | JGI IMG/M metagenome (GOLD analysis project Ga0155805, IMG submission 107459) | Candidatus Sungbacteria bacterium RIFCSPLOWO2_01_FULL_60_25
CCGTGTGCCGGAGCTGCGGCGGGATGCTCGTCCAAACCGGCGCCTGCAAGACGTGTTTGCAGTGCGGGAGCACGACGGGAGGATGCTAGGGGTTATACCACGGAAGCAACGAAGGGGACAAAGGAAACGAATGCGATAAAATAGGTATCATGAAAACTGTTCCATTTCCATCCATCCATCCATCCATCCATCGCTTGATATAGAAGCAGGATTCTCAATATTTCCCGAGCGCTCTTCTTCTAGAGAGCGCTTTCGTATTGAGTTGTGCTGCCCTTACTCTTTCATCCAAAACCAGAAGTTATTTTGCACGTCTTGGCTCAAGCGATATGCATCGGCGTGAAATAGAACTCCCCTGTATGAACGCAGCGAACCAAGGAGCGCTGCCTCGCTGATTGCGCCACTGCGATATTCAGAGAACCGTTCTTTCAGCCGTCGAAACATCCGACGTTTTGTCTTTGTTCTCAGGACAATATGGTGCGGCAGGATTACGTATCCGAGAAAATCAACGCCCTCTCCGTGCTTGCGGAGGAATACTTTTTGCGGATGAAGCTCCAAACGGAGTGTATTGGTGAGAAACGTACGCATTTTCGGAAGTAATTGTTCCAGGTACTTTCTCTCATTGGAAACGATCACAAAATCATCCGTATATCGCACATAGTGTTGAACTCGAAGGGCATGCTTTACGAACTGGTCGAATTCATTCATATAAATGTTCGCGAAAATCTGGGACGTAAGATTCCCGATAGGAAGCCCGCGCCGTTCGAAGAGGTTTGGCCTCGCGGTTGTGAAGCTTCCGATAACTTCGCGAATCAACCACATCGCATCCGCATCCTTGATCCGCTTCCCGAGAATCTCGAGCAAAATATCGTGATCAATGGAATCAAAGAATTTTCGTACATCGCATTTCAACGCATAGCACTTCTGTGTTTCGCTACGACTCACGGCGCGAATCATCGCCGCAAGTTCCTTCATACCCTTATGCGTGCCCTTGCCGACACGGCAGGAAAACGAGGTCGGAATAAACGTTTCTTCAAAGATCGGGTTCAGGATTTTGAAGATGGCATGATGCAGAACTCGATCGCGCACACTTGCTTTGTGGATGCGCCGTAATTTCGGGTCATGAATCCAAAATCCTTCGTACGGACCATGCTGATACGACTTCGCCGCAAGCTCGCGATAGAGCGCAAAAATATGCCGCTCAAGATGCTGTTCAAACAGCGCAACATCCGGCTTGTTCCGCTTGTCACGCTTGAACGTTTCCCATGCGGCAAAGAGATTCTCTGGGGAAATCATTGATGGAAATATTTTTCGATATACTTTCATATGAACGATCTCGATATCCCGATTTTCAAAAAGGCGTACGATCTCTACCGCACATTCTACGGCTATCGCGCCTCCGTCCCGAAGCAAGACCGCTACACCATCTGGCAGAAATGCGAATCGATTTTGCTTGAGGTGTTGGAAGGCATCCTCTATGCGAGCCAGACGCCAAAAGCGGAGAAGCTGCCATTTCTTGAACAGACAAGCATGAAGTTGAACTTTCTTCGGGTATTTGTCCGCCTCATGAAAGACATCAAAGCGATTGATGCGAAAAAGTACGTTCAGACCGAAGCGGATCTCGATGAAATCGGCCGGATGCTCGGCGGGTGGATCCGGTCTACGAAAGAGCGATAAAAGAAGAAACCCACCGAGCGGCGGGCTTCTTCGTCGAGGAGGTCTTCGGAAGGAAGGCTGAGGCGGATCCGTAGTTCTCGTTCGGGTTGTCGACCCAGTTCGTGTTGAACTTGAGCTGACCGTCGTTGAAGTTGAAGTACGGGGCGTTCGAGAAGTCGCCATCAGCGTCCGGATAATTGCCTTTGCCCATCTGTGGCACCGGACTTCGAGGTTTACCCTCCGATTCGCATCGGAGCTATGTCCTCTCAATCCTGAATTTTATTCGGCAGTAGCCCGCCAAAGCAGACACCTGCACCAAACAAAGACAAGCAGTAGTCTCCTCAACACAACACGCTCTTAGAAGCCGTAGCCGCCAAGACTCTGGTTGCTTGATCTCTTTTGAAGAGAGAGCCGGTGACGGCAATCCGTGAACGGCCGTTCATAAACCGAACTCAAATAGAGTATACCCCGTAGTAGAGAATCTCACTATGGGGTATACAAAGAAAAGATTTGTATAAAAAGAGAAAGGGGGCCATCCACGACTGTGTGGATGACCCCCGGAAAATTTGCGCCGAACGCAAGGATCAAGTGACGAACGGTCAAAAGATTCAAGCGTTCGAGCATTCGAGGCTCGACTACTGCGGAAGGAAGGCTGAGGCGGATCCGCAGTCCTCGCTCGGGTCGTCGACCCAGCTCGCGTTGAACTCGAGCTGACCGACGTAGAAGTCGAAGAACGGGGCGTGCGAGAAGTCGCCACCAGCGTCCGGACTGTACTCGTCCCCGGCGCAGTCGATCCAGAGGTCATCCCGGTGCTGGAGACGCTCGGGATGAGTGAGCAGCATGATGCCGATTGCGAAGGCGCCGAGTCCGAACTCGAAGCCGGGCATGACCTCGCGGACGCGGCGTATCGAGCGGCCCCGGTGATTGATGCCGAACTGAGCCTGCACCACGAGGATGTCGTTGCCCTTTTGCTCGTCGCCGATCTTCTGCCACATCTTGGCCGCATGGCTGGACTGACGCAAGTATTTCGCGCCGAGTTCGCCTTCGCGGTAGTTCACGAACTTGCCGTCACGCGTTTTCTTCAGCAGCGCGAAGACCTTCTCGACCGCCTCGCCGTAGGTCGGGGCGATCTTCTCCCAGCGCGGAATGGCGACATGCCCTTCCGCACCCGGCGTGAGCGGATGTGCGGCGATGACCTCGTCGGCGTAGCCGATGCCAGGGAGGAGCTCGCGGAGGCGGTTCGTCTGCCCGGTGATGCTCTTGGGCTTGGTGTAGCCCGAGAGATACCCATAGCTCGACTTGACCTCCTCGTCCGCGAACTGGTTGGTCACCGACAGCTCGCGGGTTTTAGCCACGACGATCTCGGCGATGGCCTCTTTCACCTCGTCTCCGCGTTCGAGGACCCGCTGCCAGCCATCCTGATCAGCCGCGATCTTGTCGAACGCGAGACTGACGGCGTGCCTGGCCGCATCCTCGATGAGACGGCGATACTTCGTTTCCTGTCCTTCGGTCCGCTTGGATGGGGTCGATGTGATCATCGGCGTCATCCTCCCTTTGATGGATTCGATCTGTCCGAATTCGTCGGACGCGAGCCCGCCTCATTGATGAGATGAGCGCCCCAGAAACTCTCGAAAGCGTCTGGGGCGCTCATCTCACGCATTATTATCCAGGATATTCATGACAAAGAGCGATACAGAACTATTAGATTATAGATTACATAATAATTATTGTCAAGGAGTAATTTATCCCCCGTCGGCTACGATGATCATAAGCATGATTATCATCAACACTGGCAACGGAAAAGGGAAAACGACTGCTGCGCTCGGGCAGGCGCTGCGTTCGGTTGGCGAGGGGAAGAGGGTCTTGATGGTGCAGTTCATCAAAGGGCCGTGGAAGTCGGGAGAGGATGATGCGCAAGTTATTCAAGGAAGCCCCTCGAATTCCTCGGGGTCTTTGCCAGCTTTCGAGCTGGCAAAGATGGGTAAAGGGTTTGTTGGGATACTGGGCGATAAACTCCCGCGCGAGGAGCACGCGAAGGCCGCCCGGGAGGCGCTTGGGTATGCACGAGCCGAGATGGAGACAGGAAAGTGGGATATTATTATTCTCGACGAAGTGAACAATGCGATTGCACTCGGGCTTATATTAGAGGAAGATGCGCTGGCATTCGCGCGCGAAGCGAAAGAAAAGGTGGAGCATGTGATTTTTACGGGGCGTGATGCCCCAAAGGAACTTATTGACATCGCCGACCTCGTCACCGAGATGCGCGACGTAAAGCATCCGTATGAGAAGGGAATCAAGGCGAGAAGGGGATTGGAGTATTAACTTCAGCGCGTTATGCTTTCCTACGAATTACGAATCAGAATCGAATTACGAATACGCACGTTCACATTCGTAATTCGGCGGAATTCGTAATTCGTAGGTCCATGACCAAATCCCGCGTTTTCTTCTTTCTTCTCATCGCGTTCATTCTTGGCGTTGCGATTGCGTCGTTCCTCCCGTTCGGATTGCCCATGCTCTGGGCGATTTTTGTTGTTGGGGGCGCGGTCGCGCTCTTCGGCATCCGGAGCGCCGCGGAGCGGGGGAGGGTAATCGTGCTCGGAGCGTGCGTGATGGTCGCGGCATTCGGGATGTTCTGGTTTATCCGCGCGGCGAGCGCCGACTTGCCGCTTGAGAACGCGCTCGGCAGGATGGCAACCATCGAAGGTATTGTCGCAGCGGAGCCGCGCGAAAGCGCCCGGAGCCGGCAGCTCGTCATTCGCGACGAGGCGACCAACGCGCGGGTTCTCGTCTTTGCGCGGAAGTTCCCCGCGTACCGCTACGGCGATCGCGTCCGCGCAAAGGGCGAGGTACGGCATCCCGAAAATTTCGCCGAGGACTTCGACTACGCGGCGTATCTTGCGAAGGACGACATCTACTACGTCATGTCATTCCCGGAGCTCTCTACGCTCGGGCATGGGGAAGGGAGCCGCGTCTTCGCCGTTCTCTTTTCCCTGAAGGATGCATTCAGCCGTTCGATCGAACGCATCCTCCCCGAGCCGCATGCCGCGTTCTTGAAGGGATTGCTCCTTGGCGAGCGGCAGAGCTTTTCGGAGGAACTTCGCAAAGAGCTTCGGAGGACCGGCACCACGCACCTGGTCGCGCTCTCGGGGTACAACATCACCATCGTCGGCGATAACCTCCTGCGGCTCCTGCGGTTCTTCCTTGTGCCGTTCGCTACGGCGTTCTGGGTCGCCACGGTCGGCATCGTCGGCTTCGTGCTGCTCACCGGCGCGCAGGCGTCGGTGGTGCGCGCGGCCATCATGGGGTTGCTCGTCCTTGTCGCGCGCCGCGAAGGCCGCCAGTATCGGATGCAAAATGCGCTTGCTTTTGCCGCGTTCGTGATGCTCCTCGAAAACCCGAAGATCCTCCGCTTCGACGTCGCGTTCCAGTTGTCGTTCCTCGCAACGCTCGGACTGGTGTACGGTTCGCCGTTGTTCGAGCGGTGGTACGACCGCGCGAAAATCCGCGTTCGGCTCCTCTTGCGTGACGCGGGGATACTCCGCGAGCATCGGGGCGAGCGCAAACGCAAGAAGCGCCGCCGGATCGTCCGCGAGACGCTCGTTACCACGCTCGGCGCGCAGCTCTTCGTAGCGCCGCTCCTCGTGTTCTCGTTCGGGAGTATTTCGCTCGTAAGTCCGCCCGCGAACCTCTTCGTTCTGCCCGCGATACCCTACACCATGTTCGCCGGATTCGTCGCGGCGCTCGCGGGTCTCCTTGCCACGGCGGCGGGGCGGGCGGTCGGGTGGATCGCCTGGCTCCTCCTCGAATACGAACTCCGCGTGATCGGGTGGTTCGCCGTCATCCCGCATGCGGCAATCGAGAGTCGTGTGGTTGGCTTTGTCATCGTATCCTTGCTCTATAGCGTTCTTGCGCTTTGGCTTTGGCGGCGATGGCGAAAGGCACGCGCGATCCGTGTATGAATCACCTCCGCGAATACTGGCGGCGATACTTATTCCTCGGGCTTACGGTCGCGGCGGTATTCGTCTGGGCTTCGGTATTCGCTCTTGAAGCGGGTGACGGCCGCCTGACGCTTTCCGTGTTTGACGTTGGCCAGGGCGACGCGATTTTCATTGATGCCGGGAACGGGAATCAGGCGTTGATTGACGGCGGGCCGGATGGCGCGGTGCTCGCCAAAATCGGCGGCGTGATGCCGTTTTGGGACCGCACCATCGAGCTCGTGGCGCTCACCCATCCCCATGCCGACCACCTCGACGGGCTCATTCCGGTCCTCGAGCGCTACGATATCGGTATGGTAGTCGAGTCGGGCGTGAACCATTCCATACCCGAATACGATACCTGGCATACGCTCATCCGGGAACGCGGCATCCCGCTCCATATCGCGAAGGCGGGAGAGCGGATCCGCCTCTCGCCGGATGCGGCGCTCGAGGCGCTTGCGCCGCTCCGCGACTTCACTGGAACGTCGGCTCCGGTGCACGATGCCATGGTTGTGCTCCGTCTCGTGAATCGGAATGCCGCAGCGCTCCTTACCGGAGATGCTGAGGATGAGGTCGAGCGCGAGATGCTCCGCTCGGGAGCGTCGGTGGCTGCGGATGTGCTCAAGGTCGGGCATCACGGATCCAAAACATCCACGTCGGACGCGTTCCTCGAGGCGGTGCGCCCGAACATCGCGGTCATATCGGTCGGCGCAAAGAACCGCTACGGGCATCCCTTTCAACTCGTACTCGACCGACTCGGCCGCGCAGGCGTCCGTATTCTCCGCACCGACCGCGACGGCGACGTTGTCTTCGTGAGCAACGGCGTCGCGTTCGTTCCGGCCGCGCCCTGATGCGGTATTGAAATGCGGCGTGATGCTCTGGTAGAGTGGGGAAGTTATGAAGGGACTGGACTTCCCCCTGTTCAAAACTCAATCAGAGCATGGAACCGAACGCTTCCGCCTGGAAGATCCGATTGAACGGCGGAAGTATTTTGATGCCAAGGCCGGGCCCGAGATCGAGAAAATCTGCAACTACCTCCGCACCGGGACGTTCGTCGGGCTTCTCTTAGGAAAGAAAAATTCCGGCAAGGGAACGTATGCGAAACTGTTCGCGGAAGCCATCGGCGGCGATCGCGTGGCGCACCTTTCGGTGGGCGACGTCGTACGGAGCGCGCACAAAGACCTTGCGGACGAAGGGAACAGGAACGAGCTCGTCGCATTCCTGCATTCCCGCTATCGCGGGTTCATCACCGTGGAGCAAGCGCTCGACGTGATCCTCGGGCGCGATACGAAGATCCTTCTCCCGGCCGAAATCATCATCGCGCTCGTGGAGCGCGCCATTGACCGCATCGGCCGAAAGGCGGTCTTCCTCGACGGGTTTCCCCGCGACCTCGACCAAATATCCTATTCCCTTTATTTTCGGACTATCATCGGCTACCGCGACGATCCGGACTTCTTCGTATTCATTGACGTTCCGGAGAATGTCATTGACGAGCGCATCAGGAATCGCGTCATCTGCCCGATCTGCCAGACGCCGCGGAGCTTGCGGCTCTTGCGCACCAAGGAGATCGGATACGACGCCGCGGCGCAGGAATTCTATCTCATCTGCGACAACCAGAATTGCGCTCCGGGGATGCGGATGATTACGAAGGAAGGCGACGAGCTCGGCATCGAGCCGATACGCGACCGCATGGCGGCTGACGAAAAGGTGATGCGGATGCTCCTTGAACTCCAGGGCGTCCCGAAGGTGTACCTCCGGAACGCGATTCCCGTGGCCAAGGCCGCCGAAACCGTGGACGACTACGAGATCACCCCGTCGTATCGGTACGAATGGGATGAAACCGGGAAGCGGGTGGAGGTCATCGAAGAGCCGTGGATCGTGAACGACGACAACGGCGAACCGTCGTACAGTTTGCTCCCCGCGGCAGTCACGGTCTCGCTCATCAAGCAGACCGCGCGCTCGCTCGGGCTCTAGGAAGTTCACGAACGCATGGAATGAACATGCGCTGCGGGTTCGATCCCGCGGTAGCGGCTCTCCTATCCGCGTGGGATATTCCGGTTGACCTCGGGTAAGTGGGGGGAGTATGGTCGTGGAAGGGGAGAGGAGGGGTTGGAAATAACCCAAACGAGAGGAGTTCTCTTTATGAAACTGGCAATGGCAGCAGCGCCCCGCGCAACGGCGCGGGGGGGAAGTGCGGTCGCCAGTAACATCGAACCCGCGAGCGACAAGCGGAACGGAGGGATCGAGGTGTTGTATGGCGATGTCCGCCGGTTCGTGCGGGTTGCCTGCGGGGAGGGGTGCCATGTCGCGCCCCTTTTCAAGAACAAGCACGGCATCGGCGACATGCGTCCGCTTCCGCCAGTCATACTCGACGATCGGCGCGGATATGTCTTCCGCGACGGCGCGGGCTATCGGTTCGTCTGGCGGGGCGGAGTCGGATCGTTCCTCGCGGGGCACCCGGGAGCGCGGATCTGCGCGGTGAGTTGCGCGGCCGTCAACGGCGGACGCTTCACGCCGCTTGCGGCGGCGGAGCAGGAGAAATTCCTGCTCCGCGCGATGATCGAGACCACGGTGGACGACGCCCGGAGCGCGGGCATCACGAGGGGATGTTCCGCGTGCCAGGGAACGCATTCGACCATGCGCCGGAGCGGCGTGGTCGGATATCTGTTCGACGGCGCGTTCGTAGACGCCGGGTGCGTCTGGGCCCATGCCGCTAAACCATGGCGCAGAAGGGTCCTGCAATTTCTTGCATGGTCTGCGGATCGGAACCGCCTGATGCCGGCGATCCAGGCCGCCGACGCGGCGTTCGCGAATCTGTTCGTGGCAAGGCGTCTGGTGTTCTAGCGCGGACGTATTCCCATCAGTCGGAGATTCCATCTCCTTCCCCCGAATCGCGAGGCGGGCAAGTACCGCCGCCTCGCGATTTTCTATCCCGACCATTCGTCGAGATGCGGCGCCGGACAACAACAACCGCTGGCTCTGCTCGCTGGCGGTTGTTCAGTAAACTCGTGAGAATATGATGAAGCGGGATCCCTCTTGGACCCCGCTTCGCGGCTTACCCGTGATCGCCTAGCTAGGTTTCTGCGTCTGCCGTGATGAGCGGTTCTGCCTCGGATCGCTCGTTGTCCTTGCGGGAGACGAAGACGCGGACGCGCTCCGTGACCCATCCACCGAGATCTTCGCGTTCGTCGAGTTCCCGAACTTTGTTGAGGAGCGTTCGCCGCCACCGCGCCGCTTCGGTGAGGCAGTCCTTTGTCACGCCCTCCTCGGACAGGAAGAGCCCGACGAAGACGGTGCCGTTTGGCCTCACCTGGACGGCGATGCGCCGCTTGCCGCAACCGCCGGGGATCGGAAGCTCCCTGCCCTCGTCGAGTTCGGAGCACTGCGCATCGGCCGGTTTGGCGTTCGGCCCGAACACCCGTTCGGTAACGATGACGACGAGCCGGAGGACGACCAGCCGGAAGAGTTTCTGCGCGATTATTTCAAATTTCTGCATGGCCCTTTCTCCTTTTCTTTCGGAGTTGAGGGCGTTCACGGGTGCTATTGATTATGGGAATTTTGGAGCGAAAGTCAATATGGTAAACGAACACCACGACCGACATCTTTTCATCCTATCTATTCCGCTTTTCTCTATCGGGCCACTGGGAATCGGACCCAGGCTACAAGGCCCCCAGCCTTGCGTACTGCCATTATACTATGGCCCGGTGGGGTGTTTTTTGTTTCTCTCATCGTGTATTATTTTCGTTTTTGAATCCAGCGGACGGTTGCGCGCACAAGTTCCCGTTCATGTCTTTGGAATCCGTGTCCGGCGCGGGGGAGGATGACGCCGGCGAATGACGATGCCCGCGTCGCGTTCCGGCGGAACGCTTCGATGAGTTCTTGCGCCGGGCGGTCGAGGTGTTCGTCTCTTCCGCCAACGATCACCGCGAGGCGGGTTCGGACCGCGCGGAGCGCCGACCAACGGGCGGCGCGGTAGTAGGGGAACGTGTCTTCGGCTTCGCCCGGACGGTATAAGCTGATGTAGCGCCGAGCGCTCCAGATGCCCCACGTCTGCGGCACGAGCGCATCCGGGTCGCGTTTCGCGATGCGCTCCGCGATGTGGACACGGCGTTCGAGTTCCCGCCAGCCGATATCCTTTGCCATTGCCGCAATGTCGGAGATCGGCCCAAGAAGTATCACGCCTTTTATCCGGCGGTCGCGGATTTTCGCCGCGTAGTACAGGACCTTGTTCGCGCCGGTGGAATGCCCGGCAAGAATAATTTCCCGGTACCCGCGTTTTTTTGCGAAGGCGACCATGGCGCAGATGTCGCGGACGCAATCGCGGAAGCGCTCGAATGCGGCGCCCCCCAGGCGCCGCTCGTTGCCGCGCGTCACGTAATCATGTCCGCGCGTGTTGAACTTGAAGTAGCTGATGCCGCGGCGATTCGCGGCGCGGGCGAGTTCGTCGATGAGCGCTTGTCCGGAGGAGAAGACCGAACCGAGGCCGGGAATCCAAATGAGGGCAGTTCGTCCTCTCCGTCTGGGCTCCGACGCGATGCCGTCAAGGAAAAAACCGTCCCGCGTTCGGATGCGGACGAGGGAAACGGGGATGCCGATTCGTTTTGCCATACCCCAAAGCTCCGGGTTAGGTGCGACGCAGAGTCCGCTGACACTGGACGCAGGCCTTCACGCGCTTGCCGTTTATTCCGCCCACCCGCTTCGCCGAAGCTCCAACGAGGCGAGTTGGCGAGGCGGGCAGGCGCACCCATTGGAGGTTCGGGTATTTTCGCTCGGTTTTGGTAAGATTGTAATGACCGCGGAGGAGCTTCCGCTTCCCGGCCATGATGGACCCCTTGCCGCAGATCGCGCACGTTCGCATACGTTCCTACGAATTACGAATATGTTCGAATTACGAATATGGGATGTTTCGTATTCGTCCCGGTGCCTATTCGTATCATTGGTGCATTATTCGTATATTGGTGTCGAGTTATTTCGTAATTCGTAGGGATATTATCATGCCACTATGGAGAACGCAATTCCGCTTATCTTCCAACTCGCGGTGCTCGTGATGTCGGTCATTATCCACGAGGTCTCGCATGGGTTCGCGGCCAATGCCCTCGGCGACCCGACGGCCAAGCACGCGGGCCGGCTCACGCTGAACCCGCTCCCGCATCTCGATCCCTTCGGCTCGATCATTCTGCCGTTTTTGTCCGTTTTTTTGGGCGGAATATTCATCGGATGGGCGAAACCGGTTCCCTACAATCCGGCGCTCCTCCGGGTTCGGAACCAGGACCTCGGCTCCGCGATCGTCGGGGCTGCGGGGCCGCTCGCAAATATCGCCATCGCGGTCTTCTTCGCGCTCGCGGTTCGCTTTTCTCCATTCTGGGCGGGGCCCTTGGGTTCCTCGGTCGTGGGCGCGCTCGAACTCATGACGATGATCGCCGTCATCAATCTCTGGCTCGCCGCGTTCAACCTCATGCCCATTCCGCCGCTCGACGGCTCCAAGGTGCTGTTCTCGGTGTTCCCCTTCGCGTACGGTACGCGCATGTTCCTCGAGCAATACGGCTTTTTCATTCTCCTCTTTCTCGTCTTTGTCGTCCGCGCCCCGTTGCACCTGCTCGGGAACGCGGTCGAGGCGATCCTCCGCCTTCTCATCGGCGCCGGGTAACTTGACGTTCCGGCGGGTCTCCGTTATGATGCCGCAGTACCGGCTCAATTTCCTCATGCCGACCATTCATCAACTCCTCAAACACGGACGCAAGTTGAAGCGTTTCAAATCGAAAGCCCCGGCTCTCGGGCGCGGGTTTAACGTGATTCAGAACCGTCCGGTCCCGTATGCCTCTCCCTTCAAGAGGGGGGTATGCATCAAAGTGACGACCATGACCCCGATGAAGCCGAACTCGGCGCTGCGGAAGGTCGCGCGGGTGCGCCTCACGAACGGCATGGAAGTTACCGCCTACATCGGCGGCGAGGGCCATAACCTCCAGGAGCACTCTGTGGTGGTTATCCGCGGGGGGCGCGTCAAGGATTTGCCGGGCGTCCGCTACCACGTGGTGCGCGGAGTCCTGGATACGAGCGGCGTCGGCGCGCGGAAGCAGGGCCGCTCCAAATACGGCGCCAAGCGCCCGAAATCAAAATAATTTTTCCTACGAATTACGAAATAGTAACGTTACCGATTCGGGGCAAATTCGTAATTCGCGGGTATTCGTAATTCGTAGGGTCTGCCTATGAGAAGAAAACGGAACGTTACCCGCCATATTGCCCCGGATCGCACGTATCAAAACGCGCTCGTCGCGAAACTGATCAACTATACGATGCGGCGGGGGAAAAAGACCGCCGCCGAGAAAGTGGTGTATGGGGCGTTCGCCGTGGTTGCGAAGGAGACCGGAGAAGACGCGTTCCTCGTGTTCCAGCGCGCGCTTGCAAACGCATCCCCGCTCCTTGAGATCAAGTCGCGCCGTATCGGCGGGGCGACCTATCAGGTGCCGCGCGAGGTGAACCCGAAGCGCCGGGTGGCGCTCGCGTTCCGCTGGCTCATCGGCGCCGCCCGCGCCAAGACCGGGAAGCCCATGGCCGCGAAGCTCGCCGAGGAGATCCTGCTCGCCGCGAAGAACGAGGGGTCGGCCATCAAGCGGAAGACCGACATGCATAGAATGGCAGAGGCCAATAAAGCGTTCGCGCATTTTGCCTGGTGAAATCGAGCCAGGGCGAAGATTTCCCAGCTGCAAAATGGAGCACCCCGCACTTATTTTACCAGGGCAGCAAGTAAAATGTATGAAAAGAAAATGCATTTCTAAGGTTTGCGACGCGCGTGAGCGAATAGATCATCCCGTTTCGGGCGAAGCGCGTCGCCACGGCGCGGCTCGTAGAATAAGTGCTGGGGCCGCCAATTTTGCGCGGTAAGAAGTCCGTGATATGATTTCATTATGGAAACGATTACCATTACCATCCCGAAGAAAATGTTGTCTAACCGTTACGGAACGCGGCGGTTGGTTTTGGTTGAGCCCAAAGAACTTACGCAAAAAGCCAGACGACGCTGGGAAATGGAAGATGCGATGGAGGCATCGCGCTCGGCGCGACGCGAATGGAAACAGGGAAAAACACGGCAAGTAGGGAGCCTGAGGGAATTGATGTAGCCCGTAGTATGGTCCGTCCGATTCGCCGTGTAGACACTTCAGCGCGTTTTGAAAAAGAGTTCAGGCGCCTCGCGAAGCATCTTCAAAAACTGGCCGAGAAGAAAGACGCGGTGTTCCGCGCGGACGCATTTCATCCGTCATTGGAGACGCATAAGCTTGGCGGTGCGCTGAAAGATGATTGGGCGTACTCGGTCAACCAACAGTATCGGGTACATTTTTACTTTGCAGACGATCATACCGTGGTGTATGTGAGTATCGGTACGCATGAGATTTATAAATAAAGGGCGAATAACCCGACCCTCCCTGGGCGAAGCGCGCCGCCAGGGAGCGGCTCGTAAAGTAAATGCCGGAGTTGCGCATTTTGCCTTGTAGTTATGACTGTGCGTATTCTTAAATCGGCTGTTCTTGCATTAGCCGGATCGTACCTTCTTTTGAGTATCGGGCTTTTTGGTATTTCCTATTCGGTTCTCGGACATATTGGGTGTGGCATTAATTCGGGACCGGGCGTGGGTAGTCGTCCATGTTCGTTGTTGGAGATGATAGAGGAAAATTTTTCTGCGACAGCAAGAATTGCCCTTTCCTCCGACGGTTTTTCCTGGTTTGCTGCGCCAGCTATTTTTATTTTTTTCATAGCATTCTTTTTGTTTCGCCGGAGGCATCCATAAATTATGGCCCGCGAATATCCCCTCGAGCGAACCCGTGATATCGGCATTATCGCCCATATTGACGCCGGGAAAACAACCGTTTCCGAGCGCATTTTGTTTTATACGGGTGTCGCCCATAAGATCGGTGAGGTCCACGAGGGCGACACGGTGATGGACTGGATGGAGCAGGAGCGCGAGCGCGGCATCACCATTACCGCGGCCGCGACCAACTGTTTCTGGAAGCCGTCGTACCTCGCCGAAGCGGAGCGCACCAACGAGAACGAATACCGCATCAACCTCATTGATACCCCGGGACACATCGATTTTACGGTCGAGGTGAAGCGGAGTTTGCGTGTGCTCGACGGCGCCGTGGCGGTGTTCGACGGCGTTGCCGGCGTGGAACCGCAGTCCGAAACCAACTGGCGCTACGCGGACGAGTACCGGGTCCCGCGTATCTGCTTCATCAACAAGCTCGACCGCACCGGCGCCTCGTTCGAGCATTCCCTGCATTCCATTCTCGAGCGCCTGACATCGAATGCGGTTCCGGTCACGCTGCCCATGGGAACGGAAGCGGATTTCTCGGGCGTCATTGATCTCCTCCTGGAGAAGGCCGTGACTTTTGAGGGGGAGCGGGGAGAGCGGGTCGTGCGCGGCGAGATTCCGGAAGCATACCGCGCCGCGGCAAAAGAGGCGCGGGCGAAACTCATTGAAAAAATTTCGGAGACCGACGACGCGCTCACGGAGAAATTTTTGAACGCCGAAGCAATCTCGCTCGCGGAATTGAAGTCAGCCCTCCGGCGCGCGACGCTCGCCTACCAACTCGTTCCGGTGTTTTGCGGCTCGGCGCTCAAAAATAAAGGCGTGCAGCTCGTGCTCGACGGCGTGGTGGATTACCTCTCCTCGCCGCTCGACCTCCCGCCGGTCAAAGGAATCAATCCCGTAAGCGGGGCCGAGGAGGAGCGTCCGGCGAAGGACGAAGCGCCGTTCGCCGCGCTCGCATTCAAGCTGCAGTCAGATCCGTTCGTCGGCCAGCTCACGTTCTTTCGCGTGTATTCGGGAACCCTCGCCGCCGGTTCCTACGTATTGAATGCCACGAACGGCGATCAGGAGCGGGTGGGGCGCATTTTGCGCCTGCACGCGAACCATCGCGAAGAGTTGAAAGAGATCCAGGCCGGGAACATCGGCGCGCTCGTCGGCCTCAAGAACACGCGCACCGGGGACACGCTTTGCGATCCCGAGCACCCGATCGTTCTCGAGAAAATCATCTTTCCCGAGCCGGTGGTTTCGCTCCGCATCGAGCCCAAAACCAAAGCCGATCAGGAGAAAATGGGCGTGGCGCTCCGCCGCCTCTCGGAAGAGGATCCGACCTTCCGCATCAAGGGCGACCCCGAGACCGGCGAGACCATCATCTCCGGGATGGGCGAACTGCACCTCGAGGTCATCGTGGACCGCATGCGCCGCGAGTTTGCCGTCGAGGCGAACGCCGGCCGGCCCCAGGTGGCATACAAGGAAACCGTTCGGCGGGAGGCCGAGGCCGAGGGGAAGTACATCCGCCAGTCCGGCGGCCGCGGCCAATACGGCCATGTGTGGCTTCGCGTGACTCCGCGCGAGCGCGGCCAGGGGTTTGAGTTTGTGAACGAAATACGCGGCGGCATCATCCCGCAGGAGTTCATCCCCGCCGTGGAAAAGGGTGTGCGCGAGGCGACGGACCGCGGCGTGCTTGCGGGCTACCCGTTCGTTGATGTTTCGATTGCGCTCTATGACGGTTCGTTCCACGAAGTTGACTCGTCCGAGGCCGCGTTCAAAATCGCGGGCTCCCTCGCATTCCAGGAAGCCGCGCGTCGCGGCGGGCTCGTGCTGCTCGAACCCATCATGAGGGTCGAAGCGGTGACCCCGGAGCAGTTCCTCGGCGACGTTACCGGGGATCTCAACTCCAAGCGCGCGCGCATCCAGTCCATGGGGGAGCGGGGGCTCGGCGCAAAGATCATCAGCGCCGACGTCCCGCTCGCCGATATGTTCGGCTACGCGACTACGCTGCGCTCATTGACCCAGGGACGGGCTTCCTTTACGATGGAATTCAGCCATTACGAGGAGGTGCCCGGGAACATCGCCCAGGGCATTGTCGAGGGGAGAACGGGAAGATAAGTGATATCTTAATATCCTACGCATTACGAATATTCCCGAATTACGAATACCGTCGGTGCAAGATTCGTAATTCGACGGTATTCGTAATTCGTAGGCGAAACCCATGTTCGACCAACTCACATCCATTATCCAGCCGGGGGAGCGCTACATCGTGGTTGAGGACGGGAAACCGCAGTACGTCATCATGCGGTTCTCGGATTACGCGGCATTCGCCGGGGGACGTTCTCCGGCGGCGCTGGGTGCGGGCCGGGAAGCGGACCTCGGGCGCGTGAACGCCGAGTTCCAGGCGAATCGCGCGCGGCCCGTTGACGCCCCGCCCGAGCTCTTGCCGACCGCTCCGGCAGCGGTTCCCGATCTGACCGGAATTCGTCTCGAGGACCTTGCGCTCTGATCGCGCATCCGGGAATCTCCTTCGCCAGAGGGCGGCGCTTGACGGAGCGGTGCGCATCCTGCTAGATTCGAGAGGTGTTCCCCATGCGGGAAACAGGTATCTTATCCGATTAATTCGTTATCGTTCCAGAACCTATGGCAGGGAAATTCGAACGAACCAAGCCGCACGTCAACGTCGGAACCATCGGCCACGTTGACCACGGTAAAACCACGCTCACCGCGGCGATCACGAAGGTATTGAACCTCGCGGGGTTCCAGTCGCGCGTGGAGTCGGTGGACCAGATTGATAACGCGCCCGAAGAGAAGGCGCGCGGCATTACCATTGCGCTGCATCACTCGGAGTACGAGACCGCGAAGCGCCACTACGCGCACATTGACGCGCCGGGGCACGCCGATTACATCAAGAACATGATCACGGGTGCGGCGCAGATGGACGGCGCAATTCTCGTCGTCTCCGCGGTGGACGGCCCGATGCCGCAGACCCGCGAGCATATTCTCCTCGCGCGGCAGGTTGGCGTACCGGCGGTCGTGGTGTTTTTGAACAAGGTGGACATGGTCGAGGAAACGGAGCTCGTTGATCTCGTGGAAGCCGAGGTGCGGGAGCTCCTGAAGAAGTACGAATTCCCGGGCGACGAGACCCCGATCATCCGCGGCTCGGCGCTGAAGGCGCTCGCGGCGACTACGAAGGACGATCCGGCGGTGAAGCCCATCCTCGACCTCGTGGAGGCGCTCGACACCTATGTGCCTGATCCGGTCCGCGACACCGACAAGGCATTCCTCATGCCCGTGGAGGACGTGTTCTCCATTGAAGGCCGCGGCACCGTGGTGACCGGCCGTATTGAGCGGGGCAAGGTGAAGTTGAACGACGAGGTTGAGATCGTCGGGATCAAGGATACCGCAAAAACCATCGTTACCGGCATCGAGATGTTCAATAAGTCGCTTGACGAGGGGATCGCGGGCGACAACGCCGGCATCCTCCTTCGCGGCCTCAAGAAGGAGGACGTGGAGCGCGGGCAGGTGCTCGCCAAGCCCGGGTCGGTCACGCCGCACACCGAATTCACCTCCGAGGTATACATCCTGACCAAAGAGGAGGGCGGCCGCCACACGCCATTCTTCGCCGGCTACAAGCCGCAGTTTTACATCCGTACGACCGACGTGACCGGCGAGGTAACGCTGCCGCAGGGAACCGAGATGGTGATGCCGGGAGATACCATCACCTTCACCGTGAAGCTCATCCAGCCCGTTGCCCTCGAGGAGAAGCAGCGTTTCGCCATCCGTGAGGGAGGGAAGACGGTCGGTGCGGGCGTCGTCACCAAGATTTTGAAGTAACCCGGAAAAGCAGCGAGCGGTTCCGATCGGACGGGCCGCTCGCGTCTTTTGACCCGATCCGAGATAGCTCATTCATTCCATGGCCACCGCGCTCCGCGAAGAGGAAGTGAAGCCGCGCATCCGGATACGCATCCGGGCGTACGATCATAAAGTTATTGACGCGTCGGTGAAGCAGATCGTGGAGACCGCGCGCCGCCACGGCGCCGAGGTGGTCGGCCCGGTGCCGCTTCCGACCGAAATCAAGAAGTACACGGTGAACCGTTCGTCGTTCGTGCATAAGAACGCGCGGGAGCAATTCGAGATGCGTGTGCACAAGCGCCTCATTGACATCATCGGGCCGACCCCGAAGATCATTGATTCGCTCACGAACCTGACCCTTCCCGCCGGCGTGGACATCGAGATCAAGATGTGAGATTTTGCTCGCGAGCGAAAGCGAGTGATGGCAAAATCTCATCCGCCGAAGCTTGCGGAGGCGGATTACCTGATGCTATAAAGTAACGGTATGCCTCATAGGCAGGCAAAACAGAAAAATCGGGGCTCCGGCCAGCGGTTTATCGCCGAGAGATATTTGGACATGCGGCTTGACGAGACCAAGACGGAGATTACGGGAGAGCTCCGGGGAGAGATGGCGGGTATGAAAGCAGATCTTCGATCAGACATGACGGATTTGAAAACCGGGCTTCGGGACGAAATTCGAGAAAATGCAGCCAAAATACTTCAGGGAGTGGACAAGATCGTTACGCGATTCGATACGGCCGAAAAGGATCACGCCGCCCACACTATGCTCCACAAGCGGATTGGCGACGATCTGCACCACCACGACCAGCGCATCAAAAAACTCGAAGCGCGAGTTTGAAAGGTATGAATCATTGCCCAATGCTCGCATGAGCGGGAATTGGGGAGTGATCCAGCCATAGATACTCCGCTCCGTCGTCATCCGGAGCGCCTTAGTTGCAAGGCATCAAGCAATGGAAACCGTGCATTAGCACGTACGGACGCATTCTCCGCACCCGACGAACGGGCGCCGCCCGTTTTTTGTTTATCTGCCTGCGAGCGTCAAGCGAGCAGCCGCAGATAAACAACCCCGCACTATTGGCGCCGAGTTTTTGAGGTAAAAGATCGCGGTATCGAAGCGTTATTGAAGCTATCGCGAAGCGCGTGGCCGAATGAGCCATCCCGACGAGGGCGAAGCGCTTCGCCGCCGAGCATTCCGCGCCAATGGTGCGGGGTGTGCACCTATGTATCTATGCCAAAACTTCTCCTCGCGAAAAAAATCGGCATGACGCAGGTATTCGACCCTGCCGGCCAGGTTGTCCCGGTGACCCTGGCCAAAACCGGGCCGCTTGTTGTCATTCGCGAGAAAACAGCCGACACGGATGGCTATCAGAGCGTTCAGGTAGGATTTGGTTCGCGGCGGGAGAAACGCATTGCGCGGGCGCAGCGCGGCGAATGGAAGGGTCTTGGCGCGTTTGAAGCAGTCCGGGAGATCCGTAATCTTTCCGGCAAAGCCCGCGGCGACATGCTCGGACTCGAGCAGTTCCAGGAAGGCGAGGTAGTAAAGGTGTCGGGTATTTCCAAAGCAAAGGGCTTCCAGGGCGTCATGAAGCGCCACGGCTTCCACGGCAAGGACGCGACGCACGGGACGAAGCACGCGCACCGGGAGCCGGGTTCCATCGGCGGGAGCGGCGGGCGCGCGGGCGGCCGCGTGGCTAAGGGCATGCGCATGGCCGGCCGCATGGGCGGAGACCGCGTGACGCTCAAGACCGTGACCATCGTGCGCATTGATCCGGAGAAGCAGGTGATTGCATTGAAGGGCGCAATACCTGGAAGACGCGGAACGCTCTTGGAAATTCGAGGTTAGGGGCGGCTTGCCCCGAGCGAGCAGAGCGAGTCGAGGGGTGCCGGGAAGGAGGGGTACTTTACTAGAGATTCGGGGCTAAAGCGCAAGTCATTGAGTCATTGTTCGCACGAATGACCAATGACCAGTAATTCGTAACGTGGTGGTTCTGATCTGTACCAGTGGTATGGCGCAGTGATACAGATGCGAGTCAGCACTTTTGGAAATAAGGA
>Ga0155805_137_pt1 | contig 19074 bp, 16 predicted proteins | sample RifCSPlowO2_01_FD_107459 | JGI IMG/M metagenome (GOLD analysis project Ga0155805, IMG submission 107459) | Candidatus Sungbacteria bacterium RIFCSPLOWO2_01_FULL_60_25
CTCGAAATTGCCGTCTTGTTGCAGAAACTCCTGCGCCACCGACCCCTTGTGCCACCCCGCATTGTCCCCTCTTTGGTCGTCTTTTGCGATCTGTTTTATTTTTTAGGTTTTTGGATGAAACATACGATTAACTGACTTTTTGATAACGATAACTATGCCTGATGTAATCGTTCAAAAACTGCCCCTTGGACGATGCGTTCATAAGTCTGTGATACAAATGCTCCGGCACATCAAAATATTGATACACATCGCCAGAAGTAAACTCCACATCCAAAGTAGCTGACTGTCGGTCGTAGCCAATAGAGCTGATATTTGATGATGATATAGGTATTCTGTCCATATTTTCACTCTCGCCACGCTTTCACCAACCTGCCTCGCCAGATCGCCTCGCTGCGAAGCGGGCGGGCGGGCGGGCGCGACGCGCGGACGAGTGGAGGACTGAATTGATTATTTGTGTTCAGCGATATGATTATTGATAGACCGGAATGAAAACGGCAAATCAAAACTCGAAAAGTTTAACAAATTCCATCGTAATCGCGGGGAGATCGTATTGTTCGACCCACATCATCTCCTCCCGCTTGAGCATGCCGCGATCCTTCTCTGATATGTTGAGAATGGCCGAAACGGCCTCGGAATAACTTTCCGCTTGAGCGTTCTTCAGGACGTATTGCCGCAATCCCGGCGGCGTTATTTCGCGCACCCCGCCAACGTCGCTCGCGACATAGGGAAGCCCCGCGGCCATGGCTTCAAGGAGCACGTGAGGGAATCCCTCTTCCTCCGACGGCATGAGGAACACATCGGCTGCCACAAAGTACTTCGCCACGTCGCGGTGCGCCACCTCGCCCACGATGCGGACACGTCTACTCTTTGCATCGTGATACGTGATACGTGACTCGAGATCTTGGCGTTCCGGCCCGTCGCCGACAATCATGAACATAGCACGACTCCCTGCCGCGAGCACACTGGAAATGATGTCCGGGAGAAGATGCGCGCCCTTGCGCCGGGACAGGCGATGGACGAAGAGCACGACCTTCGCGTCCTCTGGAATCCCGAGCGACCGACGAGCTTCGACGCGATTCGGTATCTTCCTGAAACGCTCAATATTGATCCGGTTCGGGAGAACGCGGGTGCGCCCGGGAGCGAGCCCGTAGCGGCGGCAGTATTCGGCGCGAAGTCCTTCCGTTCCGGTTACGAGAATCGTCCGCCGGAGCGCGAAACGAAATACTGCCTCTTCAAAGCTGCCTCGTCGGTAGAGCCACGGCATGCCGCAGTTCCAGTAGTAGGCCTCGCCTCCCAAGACACATACCACGAACCACGACGCAAGCGCGCCGTAGTAGGAATAGTGGGTGTAGAAATGCCGCCGACCGCGCATACGCTCGCGCGCAAGCAGAACAACAAGTTCGGCCAGACGCAGCATCGGATTTGAGAAACGCTGGACGTAAAACGGAATGGCGAGATGTTCCAGTCGCGCGGAGGCGCGCTCGATCACGAGGAATATGTCCAGATCGCGCGACGCGGCTTTGAGGAGTTCGCAGATATGGAAAAAATGACTCGCGGTCGCGGGATCATATATCGGGAGGATGTAGACGATCTTCAACCGATCAGACCCTACCATACCCTGGGGCCGCGCCGGATCGCGGCGAGGCGCTCTTCGGTTCCGAGGTCTTCGAAAAATCCGCGGTGGAGATACGCGAGAAGCCGGCCACCGGAAGCGAGTTCTGGAAACACCGCCTGCTCGAGCATGAAAGCCCCGGGTGGCGCATCGTTGATGTGTTCGGACTCGAGAATGTAGCACCCGGCGTTGATGTAGCCGGATTGCGGCTCCTTCGGTTTCTCGAGGAATTCGCGTACGCGTCCCTCCTCAATGGTGAGAAGCCCATAATCGCGCGCGTCGTCTTTCCAGTGGGCGGCTATGACGCCGTGCCCGGGACGGTAGGAACGCGCAACCGCCGCATAATCAATGTCGGCAAGGGTGTCTCCGTTCAGCACCATGAACGGCCCGGGGGCGCTCCCCATGGCAAATCGCACCGCCCCCCCGGTGCCGAGCGCTTCGGGTTCCACGGCGTACTCGTGCGGATACCCGCGCTCGCGGAGGAAGGCGATGATCTGATCGGCCCGGTACCCGAGCGCCAGACGGATCTTGGAAAACCCGTGCAACCGCAAATGCTCGAGCTGGTGCTCGAGCATGGGTTTCCCGTGAACTTCGACAAGAAGCTTGGGGATGTCGCGGGCCGAAATCGGCAGGCGCGTTCCCCTGCCGCCGGCAAGGATGATCACATCCATAAGATGGGTACGGGCGAACCATCCGCGCCGCGCAACACCGCGGGCGGGAGCCGCCGCTCTCCCCTGTTATACCGCTTTTCGCATCGCGCGGTTAGCCGGAGCGACGGGAGGAAGCACTGCGGGCTTCCGGACGACGAGGAACATATTATCCCGAATATTGACCGGGAGTTCGAGGCGATGCAAGGGCATTCGCAGAACCGCGCGCTCCATCCACCGCCAGAAGCGAAGCCCCTGCCAACGCCGGAGCATGGAGAAAATATAGGCGGGCGTAAAGCGCTTGCCGATTTTGGTCACGGAGAGCGTCTCGAACCCGCACTCCCGCGCGAGTGTTTGGATATTGCGCTGATTGAAGTACGAAAGATGCTCCGGAGGACAATAGGCATGCCAATGTCGCCCGAAGGCCCGCCCCCAGAAACTTCCGGTATCGGGCGTGTTGATGGCCACCGCGCCGCCCGGACGGAGGATGGCGAACGCGCGCGCGAGCGTTCGGCGCGGATCCGGAACATGCTCAATAACATCGAACAGGGTGATGGCGTCGAATGTCGGGCCCTGCCACGGAGATGATTCGAGCGTTCCCTCCACGACCCCGAGCCCCGAGCGCCTCGCTTCGCTAACGGCGTACGAGGACACCTCGAGCCCGGCGACCCGCCAGCCGCGCTCGCGCGCGATTTTCAAAAAAAATCCGGTTGCCGCGCCGACGTCGAGAAGCGTTCCCCGCGCTGAGACAACACCTTCCACCGCATCCAGCGCCCGCTCGAAGAATCCGCGCATCGCGACTTTATCGTCTTCGTAGTTCACGTAGCCGAAGCCGCGGCGAGCTCCGATGAAGTAGTCGCTGCCGTAGACGGACTTCGTGTCGTCGGGCATCGGATATACAAAACGAAAATCGCACTCGCGGCAAAGATAGAGATCGAAATGATTTTTTGAAAATGAGAAATGCGCCCGATGTTCGCGCGAGAGCGGGCACGTGACAATGATCGGAGATGCGGCGTTTTCATCCATGCGGGCACACCGGCGCTAGCGGACGCGGTAGATCTTGAACGTCCCGACTTCGCCGACCGGTTCGGCAAACGCGAGGCGGACAAACGGATCGCGCGCCGATGCGCGGGCGTCCCATACGAGGTAATCAACCCGATACCGTTTGAGTTCCCGCTCAAAGTCCGCGCGGCGGAGCTCCCGCGCGCGCGCCATAACCCGCTCCACGAGATCCTCGGGGATCATTACCACGGGTTTTGGCGCAAGCCCCAATACGCGCCGGACCCGATTCTCCTGCTGAGTATGGAGGGCCTCATCAATGAATCCGACACCATAGACGCTCCGGAGATTCGCAACAACGAAATCGCGGTCAATCGGTTCAAAGTAGTGCGAAAGGATGAAGCGATCCATGAGTTCCTCGGTCGGGATGAACGAGAAGCGCGCGGCATTCGAGAAATACACGTTCGCTTGTGTGTAGATCGGAATCTCGGATGCGACACTCGGCGCGTACACCACATCGTCTCGCTCGGTATTCCGGGACAACCACGTCATGAGCTCTTGGCCTCTGTTGCGTTCCGCATACGCGAGCGAACCGCCCGTGAGCGGCGCGAAATCACGCCGCTCGAAGAGCACGAACGCCGCGACTGCGATCATGAGCGCTGCCGCGATGGGCTTCCGAAGGTCTCCCGCGCGGGCCATGATCCCGAGAGCAATCCACGCGCCGGTAAACGCAAACCAGTAGATGGCTGGCATGAAAAAATGGCTCGAAAACTCGAGGTTCTTTCCGGTTATGATGTGCTGATTCACGCTCACCATCGCAGCAAGAACCCCGCTCGCGAAAAGAATCGCGGCGCGGTCCCACCCAAGAACCCTCCGTCGAACGAGGAATGCCATGAACCCGAGCATGAACGCGCCGGGGATGACGATCGCGATCCCGGACGGAAAGCGCGTTGCAATCATGCCGACGCGCCAAAGCGTCTCGGCGTATTCCGGGAGTTGGAAGGCCCTCGCCATGAGCGCGAAGTACGGAATCGCAGCGATGAGCCCTCCAACGGCGATCATCGCGAAGGTTGTGGCCTCCCGGAACATGCGCCGCGCCGCAAAGAGCGATGCGGCAATGCCGAGAAACGCAAGGTAGAATACCGCATAGTAGGTATAGAGGGAGAAGAGGAGTCCGAAGTTGAATGCGGCGAGCGCGATGAGAAGCCGGCGCTGCTTCGCGCCCCCCGCCTCGAACTTTGAAACGAGGAGGAAGAGGAGGAGGAATTCGGAAAGCCAGAACAGGAAGTTCAATTGCGGGCTCACGACGCGCGAGAGATCCGAAAGCGAAAAGCCCCCCACGATGAATAGCGCCCCGAGGAATGAGAGCCAGCGCAGACGGCATATGGCAAAGAGGCACGCGTAGAGGAGCAGGACGTGGATGGCGGGGAATATCGCGTCGTAGAGCACCCCGCCGGCAACCACGCCGATGCCGAGCCACTTGAGGGGCTCGGCCGCGAGGTACTCGCCGAGGAACACCGGAGACGGCGGTTTGGCCTTATGCTCCCAGAGGTAGGCGTTCCCGATCAGGGGATAGCCGTCGAGCACCTCATGGATCCGGGCAAAATAGAACCACTCGTCCGCAATGAGAATGTTCGACGGGCTGTTGAACGGTATCCCGTCGCGGATGTTGGCTACGACCGGCGGGAGGGTGAGAAGCGCCGATGCCGCAAGCGCGAGCATGACAGCAGGCCAATGAAACCTAATGCGAAGCATATCCGGCAGGACAACGGTAGATAGCAAAGATACCCGTGGTAAAGATGACATGCGAAGCAAAAATCATATGCTACGGAGTAGAAAAAATACGTAAGGCAATACTGATGCGCTCGGCCGGAGTCAAATTCCGGAGAGGACAACGTGTTGTACTACCGGGCATGCAACTATCGTAGCGGAGCGGATGTTGAATGGAAAGCGGGCGGGGGACGCTTCGTCCCCCGCCCGCGCGCATCACTAGAAATAACTGACGCACCCTAGTCGTTTTTCCCAGACCCGGGCGAGAAGGGGTCGGATCTTCGCGACCTGATCCGTGAGCCCGTGCTGCTCGGCGAGGACACTCGCGGCCGTAAGGTGAACCTTGGCCTCGGAGAGATTGCCGATCTTCTCGAAGTACTCGCCGTAATTCCGTATCACGCGAACGGCGGTGAGCGGCGTCAGTCGAGGAACCATGCTGTATGCCTCGGTGATGAGATTGAGCGCTGACTCCGTCCAGCGGCCATTACCCGTTCTGGTGCGCATCCGAAGTCCCGCGCGGCGGATCAAGTTGAGCGCCTGGTCATCGTCCGAAAGGTCGTCGCGTCCCCCCGCTTCCACCGCCACACGGATGGCCTCCAGATAACAGACGTCTGCCCAATCACGGGAGACATACCTCCGGCAGTCCCCGGTCATCGTCTTGATGGCAGCATAGATGTCAAGCGCGCCCGCCGACATCTTCTCAAAACCGCCAACCGCCCTCTCGTGCCGCTCGATCCAATGCCGCGCCCGCGCAAGATCCCAGAAGAATCGCACGCCCCAGAACGGAGCGCTCGGATGGAGCCGGATCCTGCTCGCGGCGTAATGCGCCGCCGCATAGTACGTGCTCGCAAACGCGCTATAGCCCCTCGCCCCCTCTCCGAGCCGCTCAAGCGCGCCGAGGCGCCTGCGGCAAAGCGCGATGGCGCCGTCCCTCCCCCAATGGCGGCCTTCCTTGGTCGCCGCCGATACCCGGGCCGCAATCAACTCTTCTCCCCGCCGGAGTTCCTTCCGGCGCGGGCTTCCATCGTCTCCTTGAACCATGGCATCCTCCCCGTGTGTGGTTTGAGAAAAAGCAAAACTCGCTTCATGATACCATGGATTGCAATTTGTCGCAAATTACCCCCGCCCCGGCCATAGCCAGGGGCAAGATTTTTGGAAAAAATCTTCAGTATCTCCCGAGTCGTAAGCCGTACTTCCTATCACAAGCTATAGCTTGCGATAGGAAGTACACGAAAGGGAAAAATCCGTTTTTCAAAAAAACATGTGCCCGATCCCGGCGCGGACGTCAGAAGAATCGAACAACGTCGCGGTACGTGATCGCGAGGATGAGCACGAGGAGCAGCACGAATCCGATCGTGTGCGCCGCTTGCTCCAGGCGCTCGTTCACCCGGACGCCGCGCACCTTCTCGATGAAGAGGAAAAGCACCCTCCCGCCGTCGAGCGCCGGTATGGGCAGAATGTTCAAAAGCGCGAGGTTCACCGAGAGTACGCCGATGAGGCGGAGGAAATAGGCAATGCCAAGCTGGCGCGTTTCGTTCGCAAAAAAGAAAATCCCGACCGGCCCGGAAACCTCCGCTCCCACCTCGCCCCGGGAAATGAACCGCGCCGCGGTGTCCCCGAGGGCGCGGCTCGTGAGCGCGAGCACGTCCCAGGTCGTTCTCGCGCCTTCGATCGGCGCGCGCCACCAGGGGACGCGGACAATGCCGGCGCGCACCAATGCGACCCCAAGCGGGCCTTCGCCCTCCGGGGGATCTTCCCGCGGACGCACCCCGACCATAACCGTTTCACTGCCCCGGAGAAGTTCCAAATGCACGACTTGGCCGCGATGCGCGCCGATGAACTCCTGCACTTCTTCCACCCGGGTGATGGCGTCGGGATGGTCCACCGGCTCTTCCGTCCGAACCGCGCGGATTACGTCCCCGAACCGGATGCCTGCATCCCCAGCGGGCGAATGCGGATTCACGGCAATGACCATGACCCGGGCATCGGGGGCATGGTCGCTATCCTCGATCACCGTCGGAAGGCCGATGGCGTGGCTTGCCGAGAAAAGCGCCCAGGCAAGGACCGCGTTCATGGCAACGCCCGCGGCGATGATGGCGATGCGCTGCCACACCGGGCGCGTGCTGAAGCTCGCGGGGTCTTGGGACCCCTCGCCGCCCTCGCCGTAGATCTTCACGTACCCGCCGATGGGAAAAAGGTTCAGCGCGTAGCGCGTACCGTTCTTTACGAAACTCGCGATACGCGGCGGGAAGCCGAAGGCGAATTCCTCGACCCGCACCCCGAATTTCCGCGCCACGAAAAAGTGCCCCCACTCATGCACGAGCACGAGCGCACCGAGGAGAAGAATGAAGAGGAGTATCGCGATGATCATACCCGGTAGTACAACAGTTGGCGGAAAGGATACATGGGAGAAATGACGTGCGAGGCCAGAATCAAATGTTACCGATCATGGGAGTGTTGTACTACTGGGCATAACCACTTGATGCTACCCGTCGCCGTGTAAACGGTCAATTTTTTGCTCCGGCGCAAGATAAAAAAGATATTCCACATTCCCCCCGCTCCCGCGGATGGGCGACTCGATCATCCCGCGCTCCGCCCATCCGTTCCTCCCGAGCCAGGCCCGGAAGTCCGCCGCGATCCGCGCGCGCGCCGCGTCATCGCGCACGATGCCGTGGCGCAGGTTCTTCGGGTCTGCTTCATACTGCGGTTTCAGGAGCGCGACCACGCTCCCCTTCCCCGAAAGCCACGGGCCTACCCCCGGCAGCACCACGCGAAGCGACGTCAGCGAGACATCGATCGCAATCAGATCCACGGGCTCGGGCAGCGATGGGAGCGCGAGCGCATTCATTCCCTCCATTACGATGACCCGCGGTTCGTTCCGGATCCTCGGATCGAGCTTGCCGCGGGCGGTATCGATGGCGTAGACCTTTCGAGCGCCGCGCCGCAACAGCACCTCGGTGAACCCGCCCGTTGCCGCGCCCACATCAGCGCAAACGAATCCCGCAACATCAATGGCAAACGCCCGGAGCGCGCCCTCGAGCTTATAGGCGCCGCGGCCCACAAACTCGCGCTCGCCCCGCATCTCCACCAGGTCCTCCGGACGCACCGCCTGAGCGGGCGAAACCGCTTTCTGACCGTTCACGAATACTCTGCCCTCGGTGACGACGATGAAGGCCTCGTCAAGGCCTTTGATGAGCCCCCGATCCCGCAAATATTGATCAAGCCGCATGCGATTCATACCGATGGATATCGCTCCGCATCTGGCTGACCCCGAACGATACGAGGAGGAAGAGAATCCCGAACGCGACGAACGCGCCGGAAAGCTGGAACATATCGGCGAGCATTCCCCCGGCGATGGGACCGAGCACGTACCCGATATCCTCCGCCGCCTGCCAGACGCCAGTCACGTGCCCGCGCCGATGCCGATCGGAAAGAGAGTCAAATATCCCGTTCACCGCCACGTAGAAGAGCGCGTACGCGGCCGAAACCAGGGCCGCGAGCAGGATGAGGGCGAGGGGCGAGCGCGCGAGGCCGAAGAGGATCATGGCGATGCCGCCGAGGATCAGGCCGCCGAGGATCGAAACGAATCGTTTCCGCGTTCGATCGATCCAGGCCCCGATCGGGTAGTCGAGCAGCGTGAACGGCACCACGAACGCCGCAAGCACGAGACCCCCCGTGAGCGGCGACAGGCCGAGGCGCTCCACGAAAACCGGCTCCACGGCCCAGATGAACTCGGACCACATGCCGGCGAGAAGCACGGAAGAACCGACGAGCCACGACACGCGCCCGCTCGAAAAAAACTCCCTCAACCCGGCAAGGCAGATGCGGTCGTGAACGAATACCTTGCGGAGCGCCGGAGCGATGGAATCGTGCTCGTGCCGCGGGCCCGGGATGATCGCCGCCGCAACGAACATGGCGACGAGACAAATGGCGCCGAACACCAGAAACGGAATCCGGTTCCCGGACCACGCCACGACGAGCCCGCCCGCGAGCGGGCCGAGGGTATAGCCGAGGGCGGATGCGCTCGTATAGCCGCCGACGAACCGATGCTCGCTCCCCGAGGGCGAAGCGGCGATGACCGCGGACATTCCCGCGACCGTGAGAAACCCCTCGAACGTCCCGAAGAACACGAGCGCCCAGAAAAGATGGAAGATGCCCGAAACGAAGTAGAAGAGCGCCCCGCTTGCCGCAAGACCGCCGAGACCGATCACGATCATCCGCTTCTTCCCGATCCGCTCCGCCAAGGCGCCGGCGGGCATATCGGTGAGAAGCGAGAAGAGCCACGGGAGACCCATCACCACCCCGAAGACCGTATAGTTCGGCGAGAGCCCGTCCGAAAAGAGCGCGAGGTTATACTGCATCACGCTCGTCGCGAACGTGTATATCAAAATGACCGTACCGAGCGCGAGGAGCGTTCGGTTGCGTCGGTTCGCCCGGAGCACGCGGAGGATGCGCATATCACCCCGCCATGATCTCCCGTTCTTTCGCGTTCGCGGTTTCTTCGATCTTCTGGTTGCATTCGGCCACGACCTTCTCCGCATCCTGCTTTTCGCGGAACTTCTGATCTTCGGAGATTTCCTTTGCCCTCTCGCGGCCCTCGATTCCCTTCATCGCCTCGTCGCGGATGCGGCGCACCTGGATCCGCGCCTGTTCCACCTTCTCGCGGAGCACCCGGACGAGATCGCGCTTCCGCTCCTCGGTGAGCGGCGGCAGCGCTATCCGGATGCCGTTCCCGTCAACAACCGGATTTACGCCAAGGGGCGACGCCCGAATCGCCTTCTCCATCGCCGGGATAACGGATTTGTCCCAGGGTTGTATCAGCACCTGCCGCGGCTCGGGCGTTGAGATGGCGGCAAGGGTTTTGAGCGGCTGCGACGAACCGTATGCTTCCACCTCGATATCCTCCACGAGCGCGGGCGTCGCGCGCCCGGTGCGGAGCGAAGATACGTCGGCGCGAAGTTCAACGAGCACTTTTTCGATTCTTGGCCGGAGTTCGTTCATGTCAGGGGGCGAACACGGCATACAGGGCATCCGGGGCAGCCGGATCAAACGCGATCTCTGCGGCGCGGAGGGCGGAGGGCGCCGGAAGAATGGACCACGTCGCCCCGTCGTCGCGCGAACGGTATATCTGGCTCGCGGTCGAAACCACGATGCTCCGGCGGTCGCGGGGGTCAATCGCGGCGGCGATGACCGGAACCGCATTGCCCCCGGGAACGATGAGCGGCGGCGCCGCGAACGTCCCCGCGTTATCGCGCGAGCGGAGGAAACCGTAGGAGGAGGCGAGGTAGAGCGTGCCGCTCTGATCCATCACCCAGCGCTGGTTCTCGAGCGCGCCGCGGAACTTCTTGAACGACGGTGTCGCGTCAATCCAGGAGGCGCCCCGGTCCATCGTGCGGAACAGTGACCCTTTGGACGACACGGCGAAGCGGATACTCGGATTCACGGGATTTACGAGGAGTGCGGTGAGACCGTCGGCGAACCACCGCACCGTGCGCCAGGTTCCGCCTTGATCCGCGCTCTCGAAGAGCCCGCCCTCGCCGGTCGCGATCACCACGCTCCCCCGCGCCCGGTCGTAATAAACGTCGAAGACGCCGAAGCGTTCGACCGGGGTCGCATACGCCTCCGCAAACGAGCCGCCTCCGTCCCTGCTCCGCAACAAGCGGCCGCGACGGTCCTGATACACGGCAACGTACCATTCATCGGGGTTCCCGGGGTTCACGGCAATGCTCCGAACATCCGCGCTTGCCGGGAGGATTCCCGCCTTGTCGCGCACTGGCGCCCAGAGATCCCCGCGGCTCTCGCTTACCCAAAGCCCGTTCCCGTCCGTCGCAAGAAAAAGCGTCTCGGGCCGGGTCGGATGCGGGGCAAGGCGATTGACGCGGAACGACGCGACGGATTCGTTCCCGCCTTCCACCCAGGTCTTCTGCGTCCAGGTTGTTCCCCCGTCATCGGAGCGGAACAGTCCCCGATCGGTCGGCGGAGCGTTCTTGTCGGGAGTAGCGGGCGGCGGCGCGCCCGATGCCGCGGGAAGAGGCGTCCCTCCGCCGCCCGAATCCGAGCCGGAAAAATAGAAAAACGGCAGGACCACGATGAGGAGTAGCCCGAGCGCGAAGAGAACGACGAATATGATGACCGTAGTGCGGGTGCTCATCGGGGGGGAACGTTGAAACCGGAAAGTTCGAAGAAAAAGGCGTCAGCGAGAAGCCGGCGGTTTGCCGGGGTCCCCTCGAGGAACGCGAGCGTCCGGAGGGCTGAACGGAGTATCGCGCCGATGCGCGCGATCTCGCCCGGGCGCGCCGTCGGGAGTGCGGCATGCCCCCGTTCCAGGAGGAATGAAAGGTACGCTTCGAGCCGCCCGGGCTCCTTCGCTCCTTGGTCGGCGAACGCGAAGTGCCCCGCAAGCCCTGTTCGATGCAACCTCTCGAACTCTTCCCGCCGGGCTTTCTCTGCCGCGCGGTAGCCGTCATCTTCGCGCATGCGAACCAGGACGCCCGGACGCCCGGACGCAAGCGTGAGATACTCCCCCCGCCGCGCCGCGGGAACCCCGGCGAGGAGCGGCGCCAAATCCGCATCGCGCACAAATGCGAAGTGAAGCGGCACGGCGCGGGAACGAATCGTCGGGAGGACCGCGCCCGCAGCATCGGTTATCAAAAAAAAGACAACGTCCGCGCCCGGCTCTTCGAGTGTTTTCAAGAGCGCTACTGCCGCGTCCCGCGAGAGCGCCTCGACGCCATCAATAATAGCGATGATGCGCTTGCCGCTCCAAGGCGTCCGGCTTACGCGCTCGCGGAGTTCCCGAATATCCTCGATGCCGATTCCCTCGGATCGTCCCCGCCCGAACCCGTCCGAACGGAGGTTCGTCCGGGCGGATGACTCTTTAGGAGCGGCGGCAGGCAGGCCTGCCTGTCCGGCAGATAAATCGCGCTGCCCCGCATCGGCCGCGAGGCGCGCCTCGCGCGAGAGGAAAACGACATCCGGATGCGTGCCAGCCCGTACGAGACGGCAGGAAGCGCAAACACTCCTTGCCTCGCCATCGGCGGGGTCCGGCGAACAGCCGCTGATGCGGGTGGGTACGGGGTTTTCACAAAGCAGATGCTCCGCAACCGCGAGCGCGAACGTCTTTTTCCCCACCGCGGCCGGTCCGCCGAACAGATACGTATGCGCGAGAACGCCCGCGTTCATCGCGCGGAGGAGGTATTGTTGATTCCGCTCGTGGCCGATGATCATAGGGGAATGATAACAAATAAGGTATCTTGAAAATCCTTGACATAATTGGCTAATATTGCTCTGATGGAGAAAGACGCGCAAGACCTTCGTGGCCCAGGAGTTCGGCCTCGGCGGTGTCGCCGAGGGGTGCCGGGCGCTCACTCATCCCGAGCGGTACGTTCGCTGGGAGCAGTTGCACACCGACCTCGCTGGCGACGAGTACAGTCCGGACGCTGATGGCGACTTCTCGGGCGCCCCGTACTTCGACTTCAACGGCGGTCAGCTCGAGTTCGACACGGACTGGGTCGGCAGCCCGGGCGAGAGCTACGGGTCCGCCTCAGCCTTCCTTCCGCAGTAGTTGAGCCTCGATTGCTCGAACGCTTAGACCTTTCGATCGTTCGTTCCTTGATCCTTGCGTTCGGCGCAAATTTTCCTGGGGGTCATCCGCACAGTCGTGGATGGCCCCTTTCCTTTTTTTATTTTATGAAACCGGGAAATCAACGGACCCCGCTTCTCTGCGGCGGGGTAGAAAAAATCTCTTCTCAAATCCTTGAGAATTTGAGAAGAAATACATTGACGCAGGTAGGGAGCGTCAGACGAAACGTGTGAGAAACGACCGGCGATGCACGGACGAGGGCCCCGCGCGCCGGAGACATTCATAGTGGAAGCGCGTGCCGTATCCCTTGTGCCTCTCGAATCCGTATTCCGGAAATTGCCGGGCAAGGCGCGCCATGAGGCGGTCGCGCCAGACCTTCGCCATAATGCTTGCGGCCGCGACAATGGGAAGCCGCTCATCACCCCTGATCACGCTCCGGTGCGGAATGTGTACGGGCAGCGCGAGTCCCCCGTCAAGCCATACAAAATAGGGCCTATGGCGCATGGCGAATCGCCGGGCGAGCCGGAGCGCACCACGGTTCGCCGCCGCCGCGATGTTGATGCGGTCAATCGTTTGAGGTCGGAGCCACGCCACGCGCCACTCAAGCAGTGGATGGCCCGCGAGATAGGAAAACCAGACCTCGCGCTGGCGCGGGGTCAGGCGCTTTGAGTCGCGGATCGGCCCGAGTTTCGGATGTTGCCAGCTGACCCTCCCGGAAGCCCGCATCGCCGCAAGCACCACCGGCCCCGCGAGCGCCCCCCGGCCGACTTCGTCAATGCCAATTGTTATACGAGACATAAGGGGTATAGAGTATAGAGAGCATAGAGAATATAAAGTTTTGCAAGGCAGACGAGCACGCTCTATTTTCTCTATTTTCTATGTATTCTTCGAACTTACCCATGAAATTCACCCACCTCCACGTCCACTCCCACTACTCCCTCCTCGACGGCCTCTCGCGGGTGGATGAACTCGTGCGCCGCGCCGGGGATCTCGGATTCGACGCGCTCGCGCTCACCGATCACGGGGTCATGTACGGCGCCATTGAATTCTACCAGAAAGCGAAAAAAGCAGGCATCAACCCCATCCTCGGGTGCGAACTCTACATTGCGGCTGAGGGGATGCGAGACAAGCGCCCGGGCGTTGACGATAAGCGCTTCCACCTCACGGTTCTCGCAAAGGACTACGCGGGCTATCGGAACCTCATCCTGATCGTGACCGCGGCGCACCTCGACGGCTTCTATTATAAACCGCGCGCGGACAAAAACCTGCTCCGCGAATGCTCGCAAGGCCTCATCGCGCTCTCAGGATGCCTCACGGGCGAAATCCCCCGCGCCATCCTCTCGCGCCGCCTCGATACCGCGGAGCGCCTCATCGCGGAATACCAGGAAATTTTCGGAAAAGAGAATTTTTACCTCGAACTCGGCAGCCACCCGAACATCCCCGAACAGAAAATCGTCAACGACGCGCTCATCGCGCTTTCCGCAAAGACCGGCGCGAAAGTGGTCGGCGTGAACGACATCCACTATACGCGGCCCGAGGATCGCGACGCCCAGGACATCCTCGTCTCGGTCCAGACCGGCAACCGCCTCGGCGACGAAAACCGCCTCACCATGAAGGCGGACGACTTCTCGATGAAATCCACCCAGGACATGGCGGAGTTTTTCAAAGACATCCCGGCCGCCATCGAAAGCACCCAGGAGATCGCGAGCCGCATTGCGATTGACATCCCGATGGGGAAGCCCCTGCTCCCGCCCTTTGCCGTGCCGGACGGCCAATCCCCCGCCGCATACCTCGAATCCCTCGCCCGCGAGGGCCTCAGGCGACGCTACGGCCAGGATGCGCTCACCGCCAAAACGCCCGAGGCCCTGGTCGCCCGGGAACGCCTTCGCCACGAACTCGAAATCATCCGAGAAACCGGATTCGCCACTTACTTCCTCATCGTGCAGGACCTCGTCGGCTGGGCGAAAAAGAACGGTATCGTGGTAGGCCCGGGGCGCGGCTCGGCCGCGGGCTCCCTCGTCTCCTACGTCCTCGGCATCACCAACATTGATCCCCTGCCCTACAACCTCGTCTTCGAGCGGTTCTTGAACCCGAACCGCATCTCCATGCCGGACATTGACCTTGACTTCTCCGACCGCCGCCGCGACGAGGTTATTGAGTATGCCGCCCGCGTCTACGGCCGCGATCACGTCGCCCAGATCATCACCTTCGGCACCATGGCCGCGCGCGCCGCGATCCGCGACACCGGCCGCGCGCTCGGCATGCCCTATTCCTTCTGTGATATCGCGGCGAAGATGATCCCGTTCCACATGACGCTCGCCGATTCCCTGAAGTCGGTGCCCGAGTTCAAGGCGCTCTACGAATCGCGCGACGACGCGAAGCGCCTCATTGAGAACGCGATGAAACTCGAAGGCGTGGCGCGCCACGCCTCGACCCACGCCTGCGGCGTGGTCATCACCCCCGAAGCCCTTACGAACTACCTCCCCCTGCAGCTTGCGACCAAGAGCGGCTCGAAGAACGAAAAACAGAACGGCGAGAACGAGAAGGTCGTCGTCACCCAGTACGAAATGCACGCGGTTGACGATCTCGGACTCCTCAAGATCGACTTCCTCGGGCTCCGGAACCTCACCATCATCGAGGACGCCGCACGCATCATCCGCGAACGCCACCGGATCGAACTCGACATGGACGCAATCCCGCTCACCGACCGCGAAACCTTCCGCATGTTCCGCGAAGGAAAGACAAACGGAATTTTCCAGTTCGAATCAAATGGTATGAAACGCTACCTGAAAGAACTCGAGCCCACGGCATTCGAAGACCTCATCGCCATGGTGTCGCTGTACCGCCCGGGCCCGATGGAGCTGATCCCCTCCTTCATCGCGCGCAAACACGGCCGCGAGCGCATCACGTACCTGCACCCGCGGCTCGAGCCGATCCTCAAGCCCACCTACGGCATCGGCGTCTACCAGGAACAGATGATGCAGATCACCCGCGACCTCGCGGGATTTTCCCTCGCCGAAGCGGACACCATGCGCCGCGCCATCGGCAAGAAGATCAAGTCGCTCCTCGACGAGCAGCGCGAGCGTCTCATCGCCGGCATGGTCGCAAACGCTATCCCGAAAAAAACCGCCGAGCAAATCTGGGAACTCTTCCCGCCCTTTGCCCGCTACGGTTTCAACAAATCCCACGCCACCTGCTACGCGCTCATCGCCTACCAAACCGCGTACCTCAAGGCCCACTGGCCGGCCGAATTCATGGCCGCGCTCATGACCGCCGAAGGGTTCGATGTCGAGCGCGTCGGCTTCCTCGTGGACGAAGTGAAGGCGCTCGGCCTCGCCATCCTCCCGCCGAGCGTCCAGAACTCGAACGCGACCTTTACCGTCGTTTCGGAAAAGGAGATCCGCTTCGGCTTGGGGTCGGTGAAGAACGTCGGCACGAACGTGGTCGCGGCCATCATCGCGGCGCGGAACGACGGAGGCGCATTCCGCTCCCTTGAGGATTTCGTCACGCGCGTCCAGTCAAAGGACCTCAACAAAAAGTCGTTCGAGTCGCTCGTCAAATGCGGCGCGTTCGACGAGCTCGGCGAGCGCGGGCTCTTCCTCACGAACCTCGACCGCATCCTCGATTTCGCGCGCGAAGCGCAAAAAGCGAACGCCGCGGGGCAAACCTCGCTCTTCGGCGGCGATGAAACCGCGGCCGCGTCCCTCCTCCGGCTCGAACCCGCGCCGCCCGCGGAAAAGCGCGACCGGCTCCTCTGGGAAAAGGAACTCATCGGCCTCTATCTCTCCGAGCATCCGCTCGACGAATACCGCGAGCGGCTCGCGAAAAAAGTTACCGCGGGCTGCGGCGGCCTCAACGGCCAGCCCCCGGACGCGCTCGTCACCGTCGGCGGGCTCGTTTCGAGCATGAAGCGCATCACGACCAAAGCCGGCTCCCCGATGCTCTTCGTCCAGCTCGAAGATCAGAGCGGCAAAACCGAAATCCTCGTCTTCCCGCGGCTCCTGGAAAAAAGCGCGGAAATATGGCAACCTGATAAAATCCTCCTCGTCCGCGGCCGCATTTCGCGCGACCGCGACGAACCCAAAGTCCTCGCGGATGAGGTGGTCGAAGTCGCCTAGCCCATGGCTGCAAACATCTCACTCGATAACATCCGTCACTCCCTCGCCCATCTCCTCGCGATGGCGGTGCTGAAAAAATTCCCGAAGGCAAAACTCGGCATCGGCCCGGTCATCGATACCGGCTTTTATTACGATTTCAAACTCCCCGCTCCCCTCACCGAAGGCGACCTCGCGGGCCTCGAAGCAACGATGCGCGAGCTTATCGCGGCAAAGCTGCCGGTCACTGGTCATTCAGTCACTACCGCAAAAGCGAAGAAACTTTTCAAGGACCAGCCCTTCAAGATCGACCTTATCAAGGAATTCGTGAAGGAAAAGAAAGACCTCACCGTTTATACGACAGGCGAAGCAACAAGTAACAAGAAACAAGAAACAAAACGAAAATCGAATATTCAGCATTCAGCATTCAGCATTCAGCATTCGTTTACCGATCTCTGCCGCGGCGGCCACGTGGAGAACACCTCCGATATTAACCCGGATGCATTCAGAATCACCTCCATCGCCGGCGCCTATTGGAAAGGCGACGAAAAGAACGCGCAACTCACCCGCATCTACGGCGCTGCCTTCGCGACAAAACAGGAGCTCGACCAGCACCTCCGGATGCTCGATGAGGCGAAAAAGCGCGACCACAAGAAACTCGGGATAGAGCTCGACCTCTTTACCTTCTCCGACCTCGTCGGCCCGGGATTGCCGCTCTGGACCCCGAAGGGCACGGTGCTCCGCGACGTCCTCGACAGCTATGTCTGGGAACTCCGCAAAGCCGCAGGGTACGAACGCGTGGACATCCCGCACATCACGAAAAAAGAACTCTACGAGCGGAGCGGGCACTGGGACAAGTTCAAGGATGAGCTCTTCCGCATCACGACGCGCGAGGGGCATGAGTTCGCCCTGAAGCCCATGAACTGCCCGCATCACATCCAGCTCTTCGCGCGAAAAAAATGGAGCTATAAAGAACTCCCCCAGCGCTACGCCTCGACCACGAAACAATACCGCGACGAGCAGACCGGGGAACTCTCGGGCCTCGCCCGCGTCCGGAGCATCACCATTGACGATGCCCATGTCTTCTGCCGGCCGAACCAAGTGCGCGTGGAGATCCTGAAAATCTGGGACATCATCCACACGTTCTACGGCCGCGCAGGATTCAAACTCCGTGTCCGCCTGTCACTCTCGGACCCGAAGAACCAAAAAAAGTACCTCGGCACGCCGGAACAGTGGAAGCGCTCCGAGCAGACGCTCCGCGATATCATCAAGGAAAGAAAGGCCGATGCGTTCGAGGCGCCGGGGGAGGCCGCGTTCTACGGCCCGAAGATTGATTTTCTCGCCAAGGACTCGCTCGGCCGCGAGTGGCAGGTCGCAACGATCCAGCTCGACATGAACCAGCCGGAGCGATTCAATCTTTCCTGCGTTGGCGAAGACGGCGCCCCCGAGCGCATCGTGATGATCCACGCCGCGATCATGGGCTCGATCGAACGCTACCTTTCGATCCTCATCGAGCACTTCGCGGGCGCATTTCCTTTCTGGTTGGCGCCGGTGCAAGTCGGCGTGCTCCCCATAACCGATAAAGTTGCCGGATACGCCAAGGATATCATGAAGCAGCTCGCGGATAAGGGCGTCCGCGCCTGGATGGACGATCGGAACGAAACCATCGGCAGAAAGATCCGCGAAGCCGAAATGCAAAAAATTCCCTACCTCCTTATCATCGGCCCCCGCGAAGTGGAATCGAAAACCGTCGCCGTCCGCGAACGCGGCAAAGGGAACATAGGCCAAATGCCGCTCGGAAAGTTTGTTGAAATATCACTGCACCATGGATAAAGAACTTGATGACATTGTTGCCGCCGATAATACATATGATTACTGAAATCCTCGTTTCTATTCCATCCGCTTTACCGTAGGCACTTCTCGATATACAATTCGGCATCTTCTATCTTCCTCCGACGTTTTTCAATATTGGGATCTCCGCTATTTTTATGCATATCAATCCAGAAGTCGACGAGTTCCGAAAGTAATCGCAGCGTAACATCTTTATTTTTGCGCATTTTTTTCATACACTTCCGCAACTTATAGATACTTTGCTATTGCCGCAAATCGTATTTAGGAGCATATCTCTACTCACGGTCTCGACTTTTGGATCTTAATTTCTCTCTATACAAAGTGTAACACATAATTTTTAGATTGCTTATTTAAAAAACGCAGCATGACATTACGAACACAAAAAGTGTCTGCGGAAAGCGAGGATTCTATTGATTACGGCGAAGTGATCAATTCCGATGTATGAGTGGCCGAGATTTCTTGCCGCGACTGTTGTAGTGCCGCTACCGACGAACGGGTCGAGTACGACGCCGCGTCTCG